>Ga0307986_10001890_pt1 | contig 15124 bp, 19 predicted proteins | sample EllFjometageno82_FD_203170 | JGI IMG/M metagenome (GOLD analysis project Ga0307986, IMG submission 203170) | Marine microbial communities from Ellis Fjord, Antarctic Ocean - #82 | ecosystem: Environmental > Aquatic > Marine > Unclassified | place: Southern Ocean | collected 2014-10-09
CAGTAATAGTTAAGCATGCCAACCCTTGTGGTGTTTCTATTCATAAGAATAAAATTAAAAGTTATCAATTGGCACTAGCCTGTGATCCAGTAAGTGCATTCGGGGGAATAGTTTCATGTAATTTTACAATTAACAAAACATTAGCCATAGAATTAAATAAAAAATTTTTAGAAGTTGTTATTGGGAATGGATTCGACGATGAGGCATTAAAAATTTTAAAGAAGAAAAAAAACTTAAGGCTTATTGATGCAACTAAATTTATTATGAAAGATGTGGTAAAATTTAATTCTACGAATGAATATATTTTGACTCAATCTGAAGATTTAAAAAAATTTAGTATAAAAGATTTTAAAATAGTCTCAAAAAATAAACCTACAAAATCACAATTAAAAAATTTAATTTTTGCCTTTAATATTTGTAGATATGTAAAATCTAATGCCATAGTTCTTGCAAGTCAGGAAGCAACCATTGGCATTGGATCTGGGCAACCTAGCAGACTTGATAGTTGTCAAATTGCAATAAATAAGATGAATAAATTTCAAAATATAAATGAAGAAATAGTAGCAGCTTCTGATGCTTTCTTCCCATTTGTAGATGGAATAGAAAAATTAGTTCAATCTGGGGTGTCGGCTGTAATACAGCCCTCTGGTTCAATTAGAGATAAAGAAATAATAAAATTTGCCAATCAAACAAATACTGTTTTGGTATTTTCTAAAACAAGGCATTTTAAGCACTAAATATTTGATCAATTTTAGCAGCTAAAATAAAATCATTTTCAGACAATCCTTCTATTGCGTGAGTAGTTATTATGATTTTTGCATATCCCCATCCAAATGAGATATCAGGGTGATGGTTCTCTTTTTCTGAAATTTCTCCAACTTTATTTATAAAGTTTTGACTCTTAATAAAATTTTTAAATTTAAAATTTTTTTCTAAGAAGTATATTTGTCTTTCATTTTCTTTTACATCCCATCCGTCTACTTTTTTTTGATATTTATGAATTTCACTAAGGTCTAAAGATGGGACATTACCTTCACATGGAACACATTTTTTGTATAAAAGATCACTCATTTTTTACTATCTATACTATGGTTTTTATTAATTTGTAAGATTATAAATATTTTAACTCTTTTAAATTTTTTTCAAATACTTTATTTAATTTTTTTTGTAAATCTTTTGAAAGGATTTTTTTCCAATCATTGTCAGGTCCTAAGTTAAAAAAAGGGATTTTCTTTAAATTTTTTTTAGAAAAAATTGCTTCTTCGAATCCTAATATTTTTTCATAATTTTTTAATTTTGAAAAGCTAGTTGTATTTACAGAATTTTTTGCTTTTTCCTTATTAAATTTATCTTTACTATTGGAGATTCTGTTAATAAAAAAAACTACTTCCTTAAATACATCATAAGTTTTATTAATTAAATCTTCATATTTTACTAGTTTAATTGGTAAGTTTTTGTTATTTAACCAAGATCTATAGTGTACTTCCCACGAACTTAAAAATTGAAAGTCACTAAAATCATTTACTAGATTTTGGTCATATGTATATTTATTTTTACTTAACATGAATTTTAATGACTTTTCATAATCAAGTTCGAAGTGATTTTTTAAAGAAGTGATTACATTTCTTGGATCTCTAACTATATAGATACAACCTAAAGTATTTTTATTATTCGTAAAATTATTATTATTAAACGCACATAAAGAATTATGAGTTTTAAATAACTTTACTTTTTTATCATTATTGATTTTATCTTGTGCTTTAATCCAATAATTAGCAGTAGATCCTACAGAATTAAGTTTATAATCGTATTCATCAAAAAAAGATTTACGGGGAAATTGATCAATTTTTTGAAGTGAATTAACATCGAAATTTCCATTCTTAGAAAAATAATAAGCTGACAATAATGCTCTCAACCATGTGTTCCCACTTTTTGGATAGGATGCTAGCCAAATAATCATTTTTTTATACTTAATTTGTTTATTTAAATTTTTTCTTAGTAACGTGTAATTAAATGGAGCGGGTCAAGGGAATCGAACCCTCTACCTAATCGTTGGCAACGATTCGCTCTACCAATGAGCTAGACCCGCTTATAACAAAATTATTATAGGTTATGATGTTCTCAAAAACAACCTTAGTATTATTGTGATGACATTTAATGGATAGATTTTAAAAAATTTGTTAAGATTGAAAATGAAAAAAAAAGAAAATTTACCAAAAATTATCCCTGTCTTTCCTTTAAGTAATTTTATTATCTTTCCTGGTACATCAGTTCCATTAAATGTATTCGAACCAAGATATCTAGAAATGATTAATGACAGTATGAAAACAAATAAAATGATTGGTTTGATCCAACCTAAAAAAACTAAAACAAAATCTATTTCAGATTTATACGAAATTGGATGCTTGGGCAAAATAACTAGTTTAAAAGATACATCCGATGGTAGATATTTAATTGAACTAAACGGTTTAAGCAGGTTTAAAATTATAAAAGAAATTAAAAATATAAAAAAATATAGGGAATGTGAAGTGAATTTTGATGATTTTATAAAAGACACAAGTTTAGAAAAAGAACTTCTAAAATTTTCAGATCTAGATTTAATATTTGCAGATTTAAAATCATTATTTAAAAAAAGAGGATATTTAATTAATTGGAAGTCACTCGAAAAGCAAAGTTTAAATGAGATAATCAATGCTTTAGCAATGGCCTCTCCTTTTACTCTTGAAGAAAAACAAATTTTATTAGAGAGCCAAGATTTAGGAACAAGAAAAAATAAAATTTCTGAAATCTTAAAAACTTACACTTTTGATAATTATAATAATACTACTCTTCAATAAAAATTAAATATTTAACCCATTATCTGCATATTTAATAAGTATATTGTTTAATCTGTTATTTTTTCCTAAGAATTTTATTATCTTATTTAAATTTTCATTTTTTATTTTTTTATCTAAATTAAATAATTCATAGATAGAATCTATTCCATTTGAAAATATAAAATTAGTATGTTTTGTTTTGTTTTCAAATTCTTTTAAAATTGAAGAATCTAGTTGCATACCTAGATTAAGTTTATTTTGTATAATTGTGGATAGAACCTTTATGTCTCTAATTGTCATATTGAAACCCTGACCAGCTAATGGATGAATTTTATGAAGACAATCTCCAAATGCAATTATATTTTTGTAATGGTAATCTCTTAGATTGGATAATTTTAGCTCAAACTGATCTAATTTATATATTTTTTTTATTATGAATTTTGGATTATATTTTTTTATTAAATCAATTACTTTTTTATTATCATATCTATATTTATTAATATCAAAAGAATATACGACTGAAGTTTCTGTATCTGAGATTGGCAAGAAAGCAATTGGACCATATTTAGTAAAAATTTGGATGGCAGTATGGTTTTCTATCATCTCATGTTTTATAATTGTCGTATAAGCTAGATTATTATAATTTTTATCAATTGTTTTAAAAAAATATTTCTTAGCTATAAAATTTTTAGGAAGACAATTTATAATTAAATCATACTTATTTTCTCTTAATAATTTTTGATAAAAATCAATACCCTGTATTATTTTATTTTTATAAAATTTACTTTTAATTAAATTTTTACTTAATGATTCATAAAGTGAGTCATTTTTTACCATTACAAATAAATTATTATTATAATTATTTTCAAATTTTATAATTTTATCGTTATTTAATTTTTCAGAAAAGATTTCTATTTTTTTAATTTTCCAAATATCTTTTTTTTTAATATCTTGAATTTCTTTTTTAAAAAATTTAAAATTGTTATTTGATATTCCTATAGTCCGATTGAGTGATATATTTTTTTTTTTTTCCCCATAAACATGAACATTTATTTTTTTATTTATTAGGTTTTTGGCCAAAGACAGACTAGTAAGACCATCTCCTATTATACAAACATTCATAATTAATTTTTAATTTTAACAATAAAAATTAGATGATACAAAGTGATTAATCTATGGAAATTAAAAAATTAGCTAAGTATACATCAAATTTCATACTTAATAGATTTATTGAGACTATTGGTATAGCTATAGCAATAATTGGTCTATTATTACTTGTTTCGTTATTAAGTTACTCACCTGATGATCCAAATTTTATCTTTCCTAAAAACACTGATATCCACAATATGCTGGGGTTCCGCGGTAGTTTTATTTCTGATCTTTTTTTTCAATCTTTTGGTTTTATAGCTTTATTGATTCCTTTTAGTTTTATTTTAACTGGATCAAATATTTTTTTAACTAAAAAAATTATTTTAATTGTTGAAACCTTATTTTACACAATTCTATATTCATTATTTGGTTCTTTATTTTTTTCTAACTTTTATTCTAATACTTTTAAACTTTATATTAATGGAGGTGGTGGCTTCATAGGAAAGTATTTAGAAACAACTTTTTTAAACTTTCTAATTAATTTTAACAGCCAACTTTCATATTATTTTTTATTAATCATAATTTTAGTTCTATTTTTAATTAGCATACAATTTAAAATTAGCTCCTTTTATAAATTTACAAAAAAATTATTTAAAGTTTTATTTTTTAAAAAAGAAAAAAACTATACAAACAAAAATGAAATTATTAATGAGTTTATTCCACAAGATGAAATTAAAAATCTTATACAAGAAGATTTACCTTTTATAAAAATTGAATCTAAAATTAATAATAAATTAAAATTTAAATTACCTGCTGTTGATTTATTAAAAATACCTTCAAAAAAAGAGCGAGAAAAATTGCGTGATGAAGACTATATTGATAGCAAATTCTTAGAAAAAATTCTTTTAGATTTTGGAGTAAATGGAAATATTAAAAAAGTTAGTCATGGCCCTGTCGTTACATTAAATGAATTTGAACCAGCTGCTGGCGTAAAGGTATCAAAAATAATTAATTTATCAGATGACATTGCTAGAAATACTAGTTCTGAGTCTGCAAGAATAGCAACAATACCCGGGAGGAGTACAATTGGTATTGAGTTACCAAACTCCACTAGAGAAAATGTTTATTTAAGTGAAATAATTGCTAGCATTGATTTTTCAAAAAAAGATATAAAATTACCAATCGCATTGGGTAAAAATATTTCTGGTTTACCCGTTGTTGGGGATTTGGCTTCAATGCCACATTTGTTAATTGCAGGAACTACTGGATCTGGAAAATCAGTTTGTATCAATACAATTATATTATCTTTACTTTATCGTCACACACCAGATAAATGTAAATTTATTTTAATCGATCCAAAAATGTTAGAGTTATCTACTTATGAAGGGATTCCGCATTTACTATGTCCTGTAATTACAGAGGCTAAAAAAGCTGCCTCAGTTTTGGGATGGGTAGTTAAGGAAATGGAAAGTAGATACAGACTTATGACAAAAGAAGGGGTTAGAAATATTGACGGTTATAATACGAAGCATACATTGGCCATGCCCTACATTGTTGTTGTGGTTGATGAAATGTCAGATTTAATGCTTGTTGCTGGTAAAGAAATTGAAAATTATATTCAAAAATTATCTCAAATGGCACGAGCGGCAGGAATTCACATAATAATGGCCACACAACGACCCAGTGTGGATGTAATTACTGGAACTATTAAAGCTAACTTTCCCACAAGAATATCATTTCAAGTGACCTCTAAAATAGATAGTAGAACTATACTTGGAGAGCAAGGTGCAGAGCAATTATTAGGAAAAGGCGATATGCTTTACATGTCTTCAGCTAACAGAATAGTTAGAATTCACGCACCTTTTGTTTCTGAAAATGAGATTGAAAAAGTTAACAACTATTTAAGATCTCAAGCTGAACCAAACTATATTGATGAAATTTTAAACTTTGCAGACGAGAAGGAAGTTGGTGAAAACCTTACTAGTAATAACGATAAGGACGACTTATATCAGTCTGCTTTAGATATTATCAAATCAGAAGGGAAAGCATCTACATCTTTTTTACAAAGAAAACTTCAAATTGGTTACAATAGGGCAGCAAGAATTATAGATATGATGGAAGAGGAAGGAATAGTCAGCAAAGCTAATCATGTTGGTAAAAGGGATCTTCTTTGATGTTTAGGATTTTAATACTTTTTTTAATATTAAATTTTTATAACCAAGTGCAAGCTTCCACAAAAAATAAAATAATTTTCAAATTGGAACAAATTAATAATTTAAGCTTTTATTTTAAACAAACCATTAATGAAAAAAATGAAAAAGGATATTGTACTATTAAATATCCAAAAAAAATTTATTGCGCATATAAAAATACAAATAAAAAAATTATTGTATCTAATGGTAAATCTTTAGTAATCAAAAATAGAAGTAGTGGAACTTACTACATGTATCCACTGAATAAAACACCGTTTGAATTTTTGCTAGATAAAAATTACCTTATTGAAAAAATAAATAATTTAGAATCTAAAGAGATAGAAAATAAATATATATATTTTGAAATATTAGAAAATAATAATAAAATTAATATTTTTTTTGATAAAAAAACATTTAACTTAATTGGCTGGCAAACAGAAGATATTTATCAAAATTTAGTTATTACCTTTATTTCTTCAATTGAGATAAATCAAAAAATAAATGACAGAATCTTTATCTTACCAAAAAGAAATTAATTAATTAACTTTTCAGATTTGAAAATTTTCATTCCTCTAGCTAAATAATTTTTCAGTGCGTTTTTGTGATCTAAAGAACTCGTATGAACCCATACTCTTTTAGAACCAAGCATAAATGATTCTTTAATTGCTTCGCTTAATAAATAACTACCTAATTTTTTTTTAAAATATTCTTCTAAAATACCTAAGTATGCAATTTCTGTTTCTCTTATATCTTGATAAAATATCAACTCGAAGTAACCCACTAATTCTTCTGTATCCCTTAAGACATAAGTAGAAAGTTTTTTATTAGACACATAATCAATCCAGTTTTTATCTGTCCACACAAGCCTATCAACCCATTTATATTTTTTACCTATATTTTTATAAAAAAATTTATTTAATTGGGGATCTTTTGGATTAACTAATTTTACTGAATAATTTTCTGATTGTTTAATAACTTCTTTAAAATCATCTAACGATTTTATTTCTAAATATTTTCTATGGATTTCCTCGGTCATTCAACCATTTTTCCAATTTTTTCACCACCGAATAAATGAAAATGTAAATGAGGCACTTCTTGGCCTCCGTGTTCATCTAAATTTGTAAGAGCTCTGTAGCCCTTTCCAGTATCAGTTGATATTCCTAAGATTTTTGAAACTTCAGTTATTGCTTTGCTTAAAGCAACTATCTCATGATCTGATGCTCTATTATTAAAATCATCCAAATTAATATAGTTGCCCTTTGGTATTATTAGTGCGTGAATTTTTTTTTGAGGATTAATATCATAAAACGAAAAAACATGATCATTTTCAAAAATTTTTTTGCACGGTATTTCTTTTCTTAAAATTTTTGCAAAGATATTATTTTTGTCATAACTCATTATCTATTATTTCTTTCATTAATACCTGACTGTTTTTTTCTATTTTCTAATTCTTTTAAAACATCTTCAAATTTAATATCTGCTGCCTCTAATGTGACTAACATATGATAAATTGTATCTGCAGCCTCGTGTACTATATTAGATTTGTCTTTTAATGCCTCTTTAAGCTCACCAAATTCTTCTTCCATTTTATCTATACATTTAGACAAACCACCTGATAATAATGAGGAGGTATAAGATTTATCTTCATCTTTATTTTTTCTGTCTCTAATTATGTTTACTAAGTTTAATAGATTTTCTGACATGTCTAAATTCTAACTGGAATTCCTTTTGAATTCAAATATTGTTTAGCTTCATTAATTGAGTGTGTTCCATAATGAAAAATTGAAGCCGCTAAAACTGCACTAGCTTTCCCTAGTTTTATACCATCTACTAGATGATCTAAACTACCTACTCCACCTGAGGCAATCACGGGTATATTAACTGTCGAGGATATCTTAAACATTAAATCATTATCATAACCAATTTGAGTGCCATCTCTATCCATAGATGTAACTAATAATTCACCTGCACCGCTATTTTCCATTTTTTTTGCAAACGCTATTGCGTCTATGCCCGTATTATTTCTTCCACCATGAGTAAAAACCTCCCATTTATTGCCATTTTTTTTAGCATCTATTGCAACAACAATACACTGTGAGCCAAATTTTTTTGAACTTTCAATTATCATTTCAGGCTTTTGAACTGCAGCAGTATTGATTGAAACTTTATCTGCTCCACAATTTAATAATTTATTAATATCCTCAACTCGTCTAACTCCTCCTCCAACTGTTAATGGTACAAAGCATTTCTTAGATGTTCTTTCAACCACATCGTAAATTGTATCTCTATTTTCGTTTGAGGCAGTAATGTCTAAAAAACAAATTTCATCAGCACCACCATCGCTATAAATTTTGGCTTGTTCAACTGGATCACCAGCATCTTTTAAGTTTACAAAATTAATTCCTTTAACAACCCTCCCATTTTTAACATCAAGGCACGGAATAATTCTATTTTTAAGCATCTATTTCTCTCACTAGCTCTTCTAACTTAATGTCTCCATCATATATAGCCTTACCGACTATAATTCCTTCAATATTTTTATTTAAACTCTTTGCTTTTTTAATGTCATCAATTGAAGAAGCTCCACCAGAAATAATCACTGGACAGTTTGAAATATCAGCAACTTTTGATGTTTCTTCAAAGTTGGGGCTTTGCTTAGTTCCATCTCTGTTTATGTCGGTATAAATTAATCTACTAACCCCGTAATCATTTATTTTCTTTAAAAAATCTAAAGTAAATTGATTAGAATTTTCTTTCCATCCTGAAACTGACAGGTATCCATCTTTAGCATCCAAACCTAATGCAATTTTATTTGGAAATTTTTGACATGCTTCTTTTAAAAAATTTTTATCTTTAATGGCTGCACTTCCTAAAATAACTTTTTCAACTCCTGCATCTATATATTTTTGAATACTATTAAGGGTTCTAACGCCTCCGCCTACTTCAATTTTTAAATCATATTTATGAACTATTTCTTTAATTATATCCAAGTTAACTGTCTCACCAGTTAAAGCTCCATCTAAATCAACAATGTGTAAATTTTTAAAACCATGACCTTTATATTTACCAGCTTGATCAATTGGTGATATTTTATATTCAGTTTTTTTTTCAAAATCTCCTTTAACTAACCTCACACATTTTTTATCTTTAATATCTATAGCCGGAAATATTTTCATTTTATAAATTTATAAAGTTTTTTATTATTTGTAATCCAATTTTATCACTTTTTTCAGGGTGAAACTGAGTTCCAAAAATGTTTTCTTTTTCAACAGAACAAACAATATTTGATGAATAATCTGTTGTTGAAGAAATTACATTTTTATCTTCTGGAATAAATTCATAGCTATGTACAAAATACATGTGTGATTTATTTTTTATATCCTTAAAAATCCTGCTTTCTTTAATAATACTAATTTCATTCCAACCAATGTGTGGAAGTTTAAATTTATTATTTTGATTATCGATCTTTGATACTTTTCCTGAAATCCAACCAAGACCTTTTGTTTCAATTTCCTCATACCCAATATCTGCAAACATCTGTAAACCAACACAAATTCCAAGTAAGGGTTTCTTTTTGTTAATTGCAAATTCATTTAAAGTATTAACTAAACCATTTATACTATTTAAAGCATCAACACAGCTCTTGAACGATCCCTGCCCCGGTAAAACTACCTTGTCACTTGATTTAATCTTATTTAAATCTGAAGTTACCTCAATATTAATTTTATCTTTAGCAACTTCCTTGAAGGAGTTTATTACAGAGCTGATATTTCCTGAATTATAGTCAACAATCGTGACATTCATCAAATTTATAAAGAGCCTTTAGTCGATGGAACTACACCCTTATTTCTTGGGTCTATTTCTAGGGCAGTTCTGAGCGACCTTGCTAAGCCCTTAAAACAAGATTCAATTATATGGTGACTGTTGTCTCCATAGATATTTTCCATATGCAATGTTATTCCTGCTGATTGAGAAAATGCTTGAAACCACTCTTTAAAAAGTTCTGTGTCCATCTCTCCAAGTCTTTCCACTTTTAACTTAACTTTCCAGATTAAGTATGGTCTATTTGAAACATCAATTGCAACTCTTGTTAATGTTTCATCCATGGGAATCATTGCGTGGGCATATCTTCTAATTCCTGCATAATTTTTTAGTGCTTTTTTCAAAGCTTCGCCTATAGCTATGCCGGTATCCTCAGTTGTGTGGTGAAGATCTATATGGGTATCTCCTTTTGCTTTTAAATTTATATCTATTAAGGAGTGTTTTGATAATTGCTCAAGCATGTGGTCTAGAAAACCTATACCTGTACTAATTTTATACTTGCCTTTACCATCAATATTTAAATCAACACTGATGCTAGTTTCTTTTGTCTTTCGAGAAATTTTTCCTTTTCTACTCATAATATTATTTACGTATATAGAAATTAGTTAGCTTTATCAATATTACTAATTCACTACTTGACGAATAAAAATTAATATCCATCTATAGTCTATGACTACAATAGTGTTAATTAGAAAAAACAATGAAGTGGTGGTAGCTGGAGATGGGCAAGTTAGCATGGGAAATACAGTTATAAAAAGTACTGCTGCAAAAGTTAGAAAAATTGAAAAAAGGAATGTAATTGCAGGTTTTGCTGGATCCACAGCTGATGCTTTAACTTTATTTGAGAGACTTGAAGCAAAACTAGAAAAGCATGCTGGAAATTTACCCAGGGCAGCTGTTGAATTAGCAAAAGATTGGCGTACTGATAAATATCTAAGAAGGCTAGAAGCTTTAATGGCCGTTGGTGATAAAGAAAATAGTTTTATAATTTCTGGTACTGGTGATGTTTTAGAGCCAGAGGGCAATGCCATAGGCATAGGCTCAGGTGGAAATTATGCACTAGCCGCTGCTAAAGTTTTATTAGATACAGATTTAAGTGCAGAGGAGGTGGCAAGAAAGGCTATTAAGGTTGCATCTGAAATTTGTGTATTCACTAACAATAATATTAAGATTGAAAAGATTTAATGAAAGATTCAAATGTCACACCTTTTCCAAAAGAAAAAAATGAAAGCAAAGATAGTTCTTTAGTCAGCTCTTTATCTCCTAGAGAAATAGTCTCTGAGTTAGATAGATATGTGGTTGGACAAAATAAAGCAAAAAAAGCTGTCGCTATTGCTTTAAGAAATAGGTGGAGAAGACAGGCTTTAAAAGGTGAGATGAAAGATGAAGTTTTACCTAAAAATATTTTAATGATTGGGCCGACTGGGGTTGGTAAAACTGAGATTTCTAGAAGACTATCTAAATTAGCACAAGCTCCTTTTGTAAAAGTAGAAGCAACAAGGTTTACAGAAGTTGGATATGTTGGAAGAGATGTTGAACAAATTATAAGAGATCTACTTGAAATTGCAATTGCGATGGAAAGGGTAAAGAAAAGAAAAGAGGTTCATACAAAAGCCCAAAAATTATCTGAAGAAAAAGTTTTAGATGCTTTAGTTGGAAACAAAGCAAGTCTAGCCACAAGAGAAAGTTTCAGAAAAAGATTAAGAGATGGTGATTTAGATGATAATGAAATTGAAATAGCTATACATGACAGTGGTTCTCAAGCTTCTTTTGAAATTCCAGGAATGCCAGGAGCAAATATTGGAATGATAAATATTGGTGAGATGATCGGAAAATCTGTTGGAAAAAAAGAAAAAAAGAAAAAAATGACTGTCAAAGAATCACATGAAATATTAATTAACGATGAGGCTGATAAATTAATAGAAGAGGATAAAATTATAAAATCAGCAAAAGATTCTACCGAAAACAATGGAATAGTTTTCTTAGATGAAATAGATAAAATTTCAGGAAGAACAGATAGAGCAGGTGGAGATGTTTCAAGAGAAGGAGTGCAAAGAGATCTGCTTCCTTTAATTGAAGGAACAACTGTGAGTACAAAATATGGTACAATTAAAACTGATCATATCTTATTTATTGCATCAGGTGCTTTTCAGCTTGCGAAGCCTTCTGACCTATTACCAGAGCTACAGGGTAGACTTCCAATAAGAGTTGAGCTCGAGGCTTTAACTAGTGATGATTTTAAAAGAATTCTTAAAGAACCAGATTATAGTTTAATTAAACAATATGTTGCTCTCTTAAAAACCGAAAATGTAGAACTAGAGTTTTCTGACGATGGTATTGATGCTATTGCTAATATGGCATCAGAAGTTAATGCTACAGTAGAAAATATTGGTGCAAGAAGATTGCACACTATCATTGAAAGAATTTTAGATGATATTAGTTTTACAGCAACAGATAGAGCTGGTGAAAAAATTATAATTAATTCTGAGTATGTTAAAAAAAACCTAGATGAGCTTGTTAAAGATACAGATTTATCTAAATTCATTCTATAATAAATTATTTAATCTTAAATTTATTTTTAAGATAAATGTAAAATGCACCACCACCACCATCCTCAATCTTTGCGTCTGTAATTTCTATTATTATTCTTGTTAGCTCTATATTTGTTTCAATAAATTCAGGAACTGAATATTTCAATATACTCAAATCTTTTGAAAGATATGGGTTTTCGAGATTTTTAGACCTAAGGCCTTTGCCTGTAATTACTATGATTTTAGTTACACTTTCATCAAAACATTTTTGAACAAATTGTTCTACTGTTTTATTTGCTTCTTCAATCGTATAACCATGAAGATCTATCATTTTTATTTTTTCGTGCCTTGTATTTTTTTTGTTAATAAGGTCTTTATTAGGTATTTTCTCTGTATTCTTTAAGAAGTTTTTCCAATCTTCTTTGTCTTTATTTGAAATTTCTATAGTTTTTTTATCACTCAAATCTTTTTTTTTAGAAACATCTTTGTAAGGAGGGTTTTTTTTATTCGCTAAGAAGTTTTCCCAATCTTCTTTGTCTTTGTTTGAAATTTTTTTAATCAATTATGATATAGTGTCAATTAATAGCCAATTAGGGTTGGCAGATCTTATGTCTTTTGAAAAAACCCACGTATCATAAACTGTCTTAATTTTTTCACCATCTCCTGAAATTATCTTTTTATCTTTATCTTTTATACAGGTTATAATTTCACTAACAAATTCTACTGTGACTTCTAGACTATCTTCTATTTTTTTATGGGTTTTGACCACAGCTGACTTTATTCCAATAAAAGTTATTTCAGCAAAATGACCTTTGTCTTCTCTATCTAAAAGGGCTTCTTTAAATTGATCATGAATTTTTTTACCTAAAAGAGGTTTGCTAGCTATTAGTTTATTATCACTATCACTAAAATCTGTAATAATTGTTTCGTATGCAATTTCTGCACCCTTTAGAAATTCTTTTTTTGTCTGCTCATCAAAATTTTCATTAATTGGTTTTGGGCTTACTTTTATTTTTTGAAATTCTTTTTCAAATTGTGTTGATACTTTTCCCTCAAAACCAGTTTTTTTTCCAAGTATTCCACGCAGACGAAGAAAAATAAAACCTGCAATCATTGCTAAAAGAATAATATCAATATACTCAAAACTCATAAATTAATAATATTTACTATGTTGATTAATTACAACTAGCAATTTAGAATAAGGACAAATGAACACATTTTTATTACTACTCATTGGCATTCCTGTTATTGAAATCTATTTATTTATTAAAATGGGTTCTCAAATTGGTGCTTTTAATACTATTTTACTTGTTTTTATTACTGCATTTTTTGGAGTTATTTACGCACGATACGAGGGTTTCAATACTTTAAAAGCCGGGATGTCTCAAATAGTAAAAAATGAGCTGCCCGTTTATGAAATTATATCTGGTGCTGCTTTGGCTTTTGCTTCGTTACTTTTAATTTTGCCAGGATTTGCAACTGATTTTTTAGGTTTGTTAATTATTTTTCCACCAACAAGAAAATTAATTTTTAAAAAAGTATCAACTAAACGAAAGACTAATAATAATAAACAAGATTTTATTAACGGTGAGTTTGAAGATATAGAAGATGAAAATGACAGAAAACTTTAAAATATTAGCTGAATTTGTAAAAGATATTTCTAGTGAAACGCCAGATGTTCAAAGTTATATTTTTGTAAAAGAAAATATTTTAAAATACCATCTAAGTATAGATATTAATTCAAAGCCTTTAAAAAATAAATTGATTGAGGTTAATACAACTTTAAAATTTGAAGACAAAGAACCAAATGAGAAAAAATCTTACTTTGAAATTGTTTATGCTGCAGTGGTTAAAGTTAATGAGGAGATAAAAGATAAAAAAGAATTAGAAAAAATTTTGCTATGTGACCTACAAAATAAAATTTATCCCAACATAGAAAAGACGTTCTTAAATTTACTTCATAATTCTGGCTTTCCAGAAGTAAGGCTTGATAAAAAAATAGATTTTACAAAATTATACGAACAAAAAGCTAATTAAAAAAATTTTTCTTTAATTTATTTTTTAAATAATCTTTATGTAATCTTAGTTCTTCTTTAGTCGGTTCAACTATTTTTTTATAATATTCACTAATGTCATTCGAATTAATTAATTTTTTTTCATTATCTTCATTTCTGAAATTTAAAGAAGGCTCTTTTTGGTCTAAAAGATTGATATATACCTTTGCTAATAAATCACAGTCAACTAAAGCTGTGTGTTGTGTTCGCTTAGAATTATCTACTCTATATCTTTTACACAAGGCATCTAGACTTATTGGTGAGCCTGGAAACTTATCCCTAGCTAATGCAAGGGTATCTATGGTGTTTTCTCTATTAAGTTTTTGCTTACCAAGTATTACTAATTCGTTATTTAAATGAGACAGGTCAAACTCTGCATTGTGAATTACTAATCTTTTATTTTTTATAAAGCTTAAAAACTCATCCACTACATCTGAAAATTTTTTTTGAGTAGATAAAAACTCATCACTATAGCCATGAACTTCAAATGCTTTTTCGGAAACTTTTCTCTCAGGATTTAAATAGCAATGAAATCTATTTTTAGTTGGTACTAAATCTTCTAGCTCAATACAGCCAATTTCTACTATTCTATGGCCATCTTTAACAAATAGCCCTGTGGT
>Ga0307986_10001891_pt1 | contig 15120 bp, 13 predicted proteins | sample EllFjometageno82_FD_203170 | JGI IMG/M metagenome (GOLD analysis project Ga0307986, IMG submission 203170) | Marine microbial communities from Ellis Fjord, Antarctic Ocean - #82 | ecosystem: Environmental > Aquatic > Marine > Unclassified | place: Southern Ocean | collected 2014-10-09
GGCATCAAAAATATTGCTGCCCATGAAAATGAAGTTTTAGAATACGGTTTTGAAAAATTAAAAAAAAATAACTCAATAAATATAATAGGTAGCCCTAAGAATAGAGGTTCAGTTTTATGTTTTACTCTCAAAGGTATTCACCCACACGACATAGCAACAATTCTAGATGATGAAGGAGTTGCTATAAGAGCAGGACATCATTGTTGTCAAATACTGCATGACAAACTAGGAATTGCAGCTACAGCTAGAGCATCTATTGGTGTTTACAACACTAAAGAAGATATAGATATTTTGTGTAAAGCTATCGATAACTGTAAAAAGGTATTTCAGATTTAAATGGAACTTAAAGAATTATATCAAGAAATTATTTTAGATCATGGCAAGAATCCTAGAAATAAAGGAAAATGTACTGGATATAGTCATGATGCCCTGGCCCACAATCCTTTGTGTGGAGACAAAGTTCATGTTTATTTGAAACTAGACAATGAAAAAAAAGTTATTGATATGAGTTTTGAAGGGGAGGGCTGTGCTATTTCATTAGCTTCAGCATCTATACTTACAGAGACACTCAAAGGAAAAGATTTATCTTTTACAAAAAAAGTTAGCGAAGATTTCTTGAATATGGTTAAAAATAAAACCAAAATTACTGTTAATAGCCTTACAGAAGATCAAATAACAACAATCACATCTCTATCTGGTGTTCAACAGTTTCCAATGAGAGTTAAATGTGCAACAATGGCTTGGCATACTTTTTTATCAGCTTTAGAAAAAAAAAATTAAGTATTTATTTATGGGTGAATTAAAAGAAAAAGTAATATCAGAGATAAAAAAAATTTATGATCCTGAAATACCAGTGAATATATATGAACTAGGTCTAATTTATAACATTGATATTGATGAAAAAAACAAAGTTAATATAGATATGACTCTTACAAGCCCTAATTGCCCAGTAGCAGAAAGCTTACCGAACAGCGTAAAAGATAGTGTACTAAAAGTTGATGGCGTTTCTGATGTTGACTTAAATTTAGTCTGGGATCCACCATGGGATAAAGACAAAATGTCAGAAGCTGCTAAATTAGAATTAAATTTATGACCCAAATAATTAAACTAAGTGATAATGCAGCAGATAGAATAAAAGAAATTATGTCTAGTGCAGACAACTCTACCATAGGTGTTAGAGTAGGGGTCGAATCAGGCGGTTGTGCAGGGATGTCTTATATTATGGAATATGCAAAGGACATAAAGCCCAACGAAGAAGTAATTGAAGATAAAGGTGTTAAAGTTTTAATAGATCCGAATGCTGTTATGTATCTTTTAGGTACAGAAATGGATTATAAAAAAGAAAAATTTTCTTCTCAATTTGTATTCAAAAATCCCAACGAAACTGAGCGTTGCGGGTGCGGAGAATCTTTTAAAGTTTAATTTTTACTATTGACTATAATACATCTCAAATTCAATTGGATGAGGGGCATGTTCAAATTTATAAATTTCTTGAAATTTTAAATCAATATAAGCATCTATCTGGTCGTCTGAAAAAACCCCACCTTGAGTTAAGAAAGCTCTATCTTTGTCAAGATTTTCCATTGCCTCTCTTAAAGAGCCGCAAACTGTTGGAATTTTTTTTACCTCAGACTCACTTAAAGCATAAAGATCTTTATCAAATGATTTGCCTGGATCTATTTTGTTTTTAATACCATCAATTCCAGCCATCAACATAGATGCAAAAGTTAAATATGGATTACCAGCAGCATCTGGAAATCTTATCTCACATCTTGCAGCTTTTTTGTTCATTATAATTGGTATTCTACAGGACGCAGATCTGTTTCTTGCTGAGTAAGCTAAAATTACTGGAGCTTCAAAACCAGGTATTAATCTCTTATAACTGTTAGTTGTTGAGTTTGCGAAAGCATTAATTGCTTTAGCATGCTTAAGAATTCCACCAATATAATAAAGAGCTTGTTGTGATAAACCTGCATATTTATCTCCCATAAACATAGGAGTGTCACCTTTCCAAATTGATTGGTGCACGTGCATTCCTGAACCGTTATCTCCTTTTACTGGTTTAGGCATAAATGTTGAAGTTTTTCCAAACGAGTGTGAAACCATTTGTACGGCATATTTGTAAAGTTGAACGTTATCGGCCATATCAGTTAATTTACCAAAATACATACCAAGCTCATGTTGCCCTGGGGCCACTTCATGGTGATGTTTCTCAACCTTAACACCCATGTCTTTTAAAGCTTTTAACATTTCAGCTCTCATGTCTTGCGCGCTGTCTACTGGTGGCACAGGAAAGTACCCACCTTTAACCCCAGGTCGGTGCCCCATGTTTCCATTTTCAAATTTTTTTCCTGTATTATAAGGGCCCTCAGTACTATCAATCATAAAGCTAGACTCATTCATTTCATTTTTAAAACGAACATCATCAAATGTAAAAAATTCTGGCTCAGGACCAAAATAAGCTTTATCACCAATTCCAGAATTAATTAAATATACCTCAGCTTTTTTTGCAGTTCCTCTGGGATCTCTTTCGTAAGGATCTTTCTTAACAGCATCCAAAACATCACAGAAAATATTCAATGTATTATGGGAGTTAAAAGGATCTATAATTAGTCTATTCAAATCGGGTTTTAAAATCATATCTGACTCATTAATAGCTTTCCATCCAGAAATAGAAGAACCATCAAAAAACACGCCTTTCTCTAACATTTCATCGTCAACTATTGTTGCGTCCATTGTTAAATGTTGTAGCTTACCTCTTGGATCTGTAAATCTTAAATCTACAAACTCAATTTCTTTATCTTTGATTAATTTGAAAGTGTTTTTTATGCTCATCAATAATTCTTTTGTAATTTTTAATTAAATTGTATTAAACATATCAGAACAAGCTAATTCAATAATATAATATAAAACAATAACAGTTATGCATTTAACACATACATACAATCTAGAATTGAAATGAAAGAAGCAAAAATTACTGATATATTTTTATTAGTGCTGCTAGGAGCTATATGGGGCTCTTCCTTTTTTAATATTAAAATAGCAACATATTCTTACGAACCTTACACATTAGCACTTATTAGGGTAGTTTTGGCTACAGTTCCCATGCTTGCTGTATCGTACTTTTACAAAATTAAAATACAGGCTTTCTCAAGATATTGGAAAGTTTACGCTTTAGTAGGTCTTTGTAATCTCACCATACCTTTTTCTTTAATAGCTATTGGAACAAATAAAATTGATAGTTATTTGGCAGCATTATTAATGAGTACAACTCCTATATCTGGATCAATTCTAGCTCACTTCTTTATTAAAGATGAAAAAATAACATTTTTAAAATCACTAGGTATTATTTTAGGATTTTCTGGAATTCTACTTTTATTTTTTGATAAATTAATAATTAATGAGAATAACTATTTATTTGTATTACTAATTATACTTGGTTCAACTTTTTATTCTATCTCAAGCATCCTTATTTTAAAAAAATTAAAAAAATCAGGAAATATAAACGTAACCACATCAACTTTAATTTGGTCGGTAATTACTTTACTGCCACTTTCTTTTATTCTTGAAGAGCCATTCAAATCAACCCCTACGCTTGAATCCACACTATCATTGATATATCTTGGGGTAGTAGCAACAGGTTTTGCATGGTGGCTTAGATTTAAAATACTTGCAAAAAATGGAATTGTGTTTCAAACCCAGGTTACATACCTAATACCGATTTTTGGTGTCGTTTTTGGAGCACTAATTTTAGACGAACAAATCACTTGGAAAGTTTTAGTATCACTTATAATAATAATGTCAGGAATATATATAGTGAAAAAATATAATAAATAATGTTGTCAGAACTAAACTTAAGCCCTTTTTTTATTTTTCTATTTTTATTAAGTGTTTTTGTTACTTATTTAATAGCGAAATACTCATTTTTTTTATTTTCCGGTGCTCTTTTAGATAAAGATTTTTTAAAACCCCAGGCATTTCACAAAGAACCCATAGGTAGAGTTGGTGGAATCGCTATATTATTTTTATTTTCCCTTTTTATTTTATTTTATTTTTTGGCGTCTGGTATATTTCTAAAAGATTATTTTACAATTTCTCTATTATTATTTTTTTTAGGTTTTTTAGATGACGTAAAAATAAAAATTAATCCAAATGTTCGTTTAGTTTTAATGCTTGTTCTGTTATTATTTTGTATTAATTTTTTTTCAATTCAAATATCTAATTCAGGCTTAGCATTTTTAGACACATGGTTAGAAAATAATATTTTTCAAACATGCTTTGTATTGTTATGTTTTTTGTTTATTGTTAACGGAGCTAATTTAGTCGATGGTTTTAATGGACTTTTGGCCATTCATTTCTTGTTAATAAACTCTATTTTTCTTTTAATAAATCTATTAAATCAAAACGAAAATATTTCAATTATTTTATTTGTCCAGATTATTGCTGTATTTTCTTTTTTATTATTTAATTTTCCGAAAGCTAAAATATTTTTAGGAGATAGCGGATCTTATTTGCTTGGTGTCTTGATTGCCATTAATACTATAAAGACATATGAATTAAATTTAAACATCTCTCCTTTTTTCTTTACGTCAATTTTGTTTTATCTTTTCTTTGAAGTTTTTTTTTCCTTTATAAGAAAATTGTTAAAAAAAAAATCTCCTTTTAAACCCGATAATTCTCATTTCCATATGTTAATTTATCAATTTCTAGATAAATCAAAAAAAGTTGCCAATGCAAATTACAAGACCAGTTTTTTAATTAATTTTTTTTACTTTATTTTAGTGCTTCCATCAATTTATTTTCAAGAGAATGGTAATCTGTCTAGATACTATTTTTTTTTCCTAATATTTATCTATATTATAATCTATTATTATTTATATAATTTACAAAAAAATGAAAATAATTGATTGCATAACATACTTTGATGAGCCTTTGTTGTTTGAGCTAAGGCTCAAAGTGCTAAATGATTACGTTGATGAATTTATTGTTTGCGAAGCATCATATACCCACAGCGGTCAAAAAAAAAAAATTAATTTTAATAAAAATAATTACTCTAATTTAAAAAAAAAAATTACACATATAATTGTAGATAAAGAACCCAATAATTTATTTGAAATTAACGAAAGTAATAAATCTAACAATTCTCTTTTTAGACTAAATGCAACAAAAAGAATTGAAAAACAAAGAAATAAAATAATGTCTTATCTTGAAAATAATAATCCCAATGACTGGATTATATATAGTGATAGTGATGAGATACCTGATTTGTCAAAAATTAATTTAAAAAAATCAGAAAAAAAAATAATTTTATTTAAACAAAAAATTTTTCACTACAAATTTAATTTAGTTTTAAATACATACGATTGGTACGGCTCAAAAGCATGTAAACTTAAAAATTTAAAATCTATTACAAATTTAAGAAATATTAAATCCAAAAAATATAGCTGGTGGAGATTAGACACGATATTTAAAAACAATAAGTTTATAAATTTAAAAATAGTCGATGAAGGTGGTTGGCATTTTACAGAATTGAAAAGTCCAAATGATATTTATATTAAGCATAAAAACGATGAGCACCACGATGAATTTAATTTAACAGGCATTAACAAGCAAGATATAGAAAATATGGTTAAGAACGGGTACATCTCTTACGATCATAATGCAGATAAAATAGACTTAAAACAGAAATGGAACAAAAATAATAAAATATATTTAACTAAAATTAATGATAACAAATTACCCAAATGTTTGATAGAGAACAAAAATAAATACTTAAAATGGTTTGCTTAAAGTGGGCAAGTGGCGGAATTGGTATACGCGCTAGTCTTAGGAACTAGTACCGCAAGGTTTAAGAGTTCGAGTCTCTTCTTGCCCACCAAGAAATTTATATGAAGATAGAAGTACAAAATAAAAAAGGTCTAACAACAACTCTATCTATAATTGTAGAGAAAAAAGCAATCCAAGAAAAGCTTGATAAAAAATTATTAGAACTACAATCCGAAGTTAGTCTTAAAGGATTTAGACCAGGTAAAGTTCCCACAGCAGTAATAAAAAGTCAATTTGGTAAAGCTATTTATGGTGAAATCATCGATAAAATTTTACATGAAACTTCAAATAAAGCTTTAGAAGAAAAAAAAATAAAAGCAGCCGGACAGCCTAAAATAGATCTAAAGACTTTTGGAGAAGGTAAAGATCTTAGCTACACCATAGAAGTCGATTCACTACCAGATATCAAGCTTGCTAGCTTTGAAAAATATACTGCAAATGATTATTTGTTAAAAATTGAAAATAAATTAGTGGATGAAAAAATTAAAGAAATATCAAAAAATAATAAAACTTTTACTGATAAAAGTGAAAAATCAGAAAAAGGTGATTTAATAATATTTAATTACAGCGCATCGGTTGATGGAAAAAAATTTGAAGGTAGTGAAGGTAAAAATACAAGATTAGTTATTGGAGAAGATCTTTTTCTGAAGGGATTTGATAAAAAATTAATTGGAGTAAGAAGTGAAGAAAACAAAACTATAGAAATAAGTTTACCAGAAAACTATCCGAAAAAAGAACTTGCAAACAAAAAAGCTAAATTTGATTGTAAAATTATAAATGTTCAAAAATCACACGAAACTAAAATAGACGACAATTTTGCAAAAAACTTGGGAGCAAAAAACCTAGATGATCTTAAGTCATTAATAGAAAAACAAATATCTACTCAATACAAACAATCATTTGATTCAATCACTAAAAAAGAAATTTTAGATCAAATAGAGAAATTTCACAAACCAGAACTACCTAAAAATCTTGTGGAACAGGAAATTCACTTAATGACACAAAAGCTAAAGAAAGAAGAAATAGAGAAACATAAATCTAAAAATTTAAAAATAGCCGAGTCAAGAATTACACTAGGCTTAGTCTTAAACGAATATGGAGAAAAAAATAACTTAAAAGTATCAGAAGATGAAGTAAAAAGAGAAATTCAAAAACAAATTAAAGGAATGCCAGGACAAGAAAAAATGGTTTTAGATTATTATCAAAAAAATCCATCTGCAACACAAAGCTTAAAAGGAGCTCTGTATGAAGAAAAAATTTTAACATTGTTCAAATCAAAAATAAACTTAAAAAAGAAAAATATTACCATTACTGAAGCGGAAAAAATAATTTCTGATTTTAATCAATCTTCGCAGAATTTAACAACTCAGAATAAAAATCATGACCATGTTCATGATCACGACAAAAAAACTATAGGTAACAAAGAAAAGAATATTACTAAAGCTACCTCTAATATTAAGAAAAAAACAAAAAAAGTTAGCAAAAAGTAACCTTTGGTTATATAAATTTATTCATGAGTCGAATTGAAGAACAAATGAACAATCTTATCCCAATGGTTGTTGAACAAACAAGTAAAGGAGAAAGATCTTACGATATTTATTCAAGATTATTAAAAGAAAGAATAGTTTTTTTAGTAGGCCCAGTAAATGATAATGTCGCATCTTTGGTGACAGCTCAATTATTATTTTTAGAATCTGAAGATCCAAAAAAAGAAATAAATTTTTACATTAACAGCCCCGGAGGTTTAGTAACCGCAGGATTGGGAATCTATGATACAATGCAATATATTAATTCGCCTGTGTCTACTTTGTGTATTGGCCAAGCATCATCAATGGGTTCTTTTCTTTTAGCCGCAGGTGAAAAAGGAAAAAGATTCTCATTACCAAATTCAAGGATTATGGTTCATCAACCTTCAGCAGGATTCCAAGGACAGGCTACTGACATTCAAATTCACGCAAAAGAAATTTTACTATTAAAAGAAAGACTCAATAAAATTTATTCCAAACACACTGGAAAATCTGTTGAAGAAATTTCTTCTGCCTTAGAAAGAGATAATTTTATGACCTCAGAAGAAGCAAAAAAATTTGGTTTAATAGACTCTGTAGTAGAAAAAAGAAAATAATACACAACATTTAGCCCTTAGCACAACTTATACTTGCTATCGTGATTCACGTAATTTACAAATACAGCATTGATTCGATATGACAGATAAAAATAATAAAAATATTCTTTATTGCTCTTTTTGCGGTAAAAGCCAGCACGAAGTTAGAAAATTAATCGCTGGTCCTACTGTTTTTATTTGTGATGAGTGCGTTGAGCTTTGTATGGACATCATCAAAGAAGAAAACAAAAGTTCATTAATTAAACACCAAGACGGTGTTCCTAAGCCAAAAGAAATTTGTACTGTGTTAGACGAATACGTGATTGGTCAAAGATTTGCAAAAGAAGTTCTATCAGTTGCAGTACATAATCATTATAAAAGATTAAACCACGAAAGTAAAAATAATAAAGAAGTTGAGCTTTCTAAATCAAACATTCTTTTAGTTGGCCCAACTGGTTGTGGCAAAACTCTTTTAGCTCAAACTTTAGCGAGAATTTTAGATGTACCATTTACTATGGCAGACGCAACAACATTGACAGAAGCTGGATATGTAGGAGAAGATGTAGAAAACATTATTTTAAAATTATTACAAGCTGCTGATTACAACGTTGAGAAAGCACAAAGAGGAATAGTTTACATAGACGAAGTAGATAAGGTCAGTAGAAAATCTGAAAATCCCTCAATTACTAGAGATGTTTCAGGCGAAGGAGTACAGCAAGCTCTTTTAAAAATTATGGAAGGAACCGTAGCTAGCGTTCCTCCTCAAGGAGGAAGAAAGCACCCGCAACAAGAGTTTTTGCAAGTTGATACAACTAACATACTTTTTATTTGTGGAGGAGCTTTTGCCGGGCTTGATAAAATAATAGGCATGAGGGGAAAAGGTACTTCGATAGGTTTTGGCGCAAAAGTTGATATAAAAAAAGATAAAAAAATATCAGAGACACTAAAAAATTTAGAACCAGAAGATTTAATTAAATATGGATTAATTCCAGAATTCATAGGACGAATGCCAATTATAGCAACTTTAGATGATTTAGATGAAAAATCTTTAATTAAAATTTTAAAAGAACCGAAAAATTCTTTAACTAAACAATATCAAAAACTATTCGAATTAGAAAATGTTGAGTTAGAATTTAAAGATGATGCACTAACTGAAATAGCAAAAAAAGCGATTAATAAAAAAACAGGTGCAAGAGGCTTAAGATCAATACTGGAGACTATTTTGCTAAAATCAATGTTTGAACTTCCTGAATTAGAGAATGTTCTTAAAGTTACCGTTGATAAGTCTGCAGCTATAGGTGAAACGGATCCAATTGTCACATATGGCAAAAAACAATCAACATCTGTAGCTTAATCTTCAAATAACTTCCTTGATATTACAATATTAATTACCATATAATTATTCCATGGGAATAAAAAATCCAAAACCACTGTTACCATTAAGAGATATAGTCGTGTTTCCTTCAATGGTCGTTCCACTTTTTGTAGGAAGAGAAAAATCTATAAAGGCTCTTCAAGAAGTGATGAAAACAGATAAGTCAATCGTATTAGTTTCACAAAAAAATTCAGAAATTGACGAACCAGAAAGTAAAGATATTTATGGCTACGGCTGTTTAAGTAAAGTATTGCAATTACTCAAATTACCAGATGGAACTGTTAAGGTTTTAGTTGAAGGAGAAAAAAGAGTAAAAATACTTGAGGTAATAAAAGAAGATATTAAATTTTTAAGTTGTAACATCGAAGTTATAGAGGACATTAACAAATCAAAAGAGTCAGAACTTTTTGCACTAAGCTTAATTAAAAAATTTGAAAAATTGTTAATCGCAAATAAAAGAGATTTATCAGATTCAATTAATAGTATAAAAAAACTTAAAGATGCAAGCCAAATAGCAGACAACATTGCCTCAAATTTAAATTTACAAATCTTTGAAAAACAAGAGTTGTTAGAAATTATAGATCTAAGAAAAAGGCTAGAAAAAATCAATGAATTAGTTGAAAAAGAAACAAGTGTAATTTCTGTTGAAAAAAAAATAAGAGGTAGAGTTAAAACACAAATGGAAAAAACACAAAGAGAATATTATTTAAACGAACAATTGAAAGCTATTCAAAAGGAGTTAGGTGAAATAGACGAAGGTAAAGATGAAATAACAGGAATAAACACAGCAATACAAAAAGCCAAGATGCCAAAATTAGTATTAGAAAAATGTTTGGCTGAGTTAAAAAAATTGAAATCTATGAGCCCTATGTCAGCTGAAGCCACAGTAGTAAGAAATTATTTAGATTGGATGACAGAATTACCCTGGACAAATAAAAGCAAAATTAATAACGATTTAAAAAATGCACAACAAATATTAGATGAAGATCATTATGGATTAGACAAAGTAAAAGAAAGAATTATAGAATTTTTAGCTGTTCAGAAAAGAATACAAAAACTAAAAGGACCCATTCTTTGTTTGGTTGGACCTCCAGGAGTTGGAAAAACTTCTTTAGGTAAATCTATAGCAAAAGCTACAGGTAGAAAATTTATTAGAATCTCTTTAGGTGGTGTTAGAGATGAAGCAGAGATAAGAGGTCATAGAAGAACCTACATTGGTTCTTTGCCTGGAAAAATTATTCAAATGATGAAAAAAGCTGGAACCAAAAATCCATTATTTTTATTAGATGAAATAGACAAAGTGGGAAATGATTACAGAGGTGATCCATCATCAGCATTGTTGGAGGCATTAGATCCAGAACAAAATAAAGAGTTTAATGACCACTATCTAGAAGTTGATTATGATCTTTCAGATGTAATGTTTGTTACAACAGCGAATACTTTAAATATTTTACCCCCGCTTCTTGATCGTATGGAAGTTATTAGAATTCCAGGATACACGGAAGATGAAAAAGTAAATATCGCTCAAAAATACTTGATACCTAAACAAGGTAAAAATAATGGCCTAAAAAAAGAAGAGTGGAAAGTAGACGACTCGATTAATAAAAAAATTATTAGACATTATACTAGAGAATCTGGCGTCAGAAATTTAGAAAGAGAAATTTCAAAAATTGCGAGAAAAACTGTTAAAAAAATTGATGGTAATGAAAAGATTAACATCCCTTTAACAGAGAAAGATTTGCCAGACTACTTAGGAGTAGAAAAATTTAATTATGGTGAAATTGAAGATCAAAATAGAATAGGAGTTGTCACAGGGTTAGCATGGACCGAAGTTGGAGGTGAAATTTTAAAAATCGAAGCCGTTATGATGCCTGGTAAAGGTAAAATGGAAATTACAGGAAAACTAGGTGATGTGATGCAAGAATCTATTAAAGCTGCAAAATCATACATCAGATCAAAATCTTTAGACTACGGAATCATTCCACCAATTTTTGAAAAAAAAGACTTTCATGTACATGTACCTGAAGGAGCAACGCCCAAAGATGGTCCTTCAGCTGGTGTAGGGATGGTTACATCTATAGTTTCCGCAATCACGGAAATACCAGTCGATAAAAATATAGCAATGACAGGAGAGATAACTTTAAGAGGTATTGTACTACCTATAGGAGGATTAAAAGAAAAATTACTTGCAGCCCACAGAGCAGGCATAAAAAAAGTTTTGATTCCTTTTGAAAATAAAAAAGATTTAGCTGAAATACCAGAAATTATTAAAAAAAATATTGAAATTATTTGTGTTAAAAATGTTGATGAAGTTTTAAAACATGCACTTACAAAAGAGTTAAAAAGAGTTGAATGGGTAGAAGTAGAACAGGTTTCAAAAAAAACAGGCTTAGGATCTGCCACCAGCACACACTAAAACAACACCAATGTATTAAGTTAAATCGTGAGAAAAGAACCTTCATCAAAGTGAAAAAACATTCATAAATACTTATAAACTTTGAATTATTATAAAAAATCTATTAAGTAGATTTATAATTTATAGATGAAAAAAAATATCATAATTACAGGTGGATTAGGCTACATAGGCACAGAGCTTTGTAAGCTGTATTCAGGCGTTAGCTGGAATAACAAAATAACTGTAATAGACAATAGATTTATATCAGAAAGAGTTAATCAAATTAGAAACTGGAACATGGAGTTCGTTCATGGAGACATTCTAGATAAAGGATTAATAAATAAATACTGTAAAGATGCTGATATTATACACCATCTTGCTGGCGTAACAGATGTGCCTAGAACAAAAACTGAAAGCAATGAAACAAAAGATGAAAAAATTAAACTAGTAGCTGAAAAGGGAACACAAAATTTACTTGATGTCATTAGTAACAAATGTAAAATTATTTTTCCTTCTACTCACGTGGTTTATGAAGGAATTGAAAAAGTAGAAAACAACATATCAGAAGAAGTAGATTTAAAACCTTTGCTTTCTTATTCATCTTCCAAAGCAATTAATGAACAACAATTAAAAAATTCAGGAAAAAACTATGTAATTTTAAGACTAGGTTCAGTTTATGGATATTCTACAGATACTACCCGTATGGACATTATGCCAAATTTATTTTCAAAAATCGCTTCACAAGATGGAATTATAAAACTTTTTGCAGGAGGCAGACAAACAAAAAGCCTAGTTCCTTTAGTAGATGTTGCCAGATGTTTCAAGAACATGGAAGAAAGAGAAGATATTTCATCAGAAACTTTTAATTTAACAAAAGATACCGTGACCGTTAAAGAGGTTGCAGAAATATGTAAAAAATATAACCCAAAAATAATTTTAAAAGAAACGAACGATGAAGTTCCTAATTTAGGGTTCTCACTTTCTAATAAAAAAATTTTAAGTACAGGTTTTAAGTTTTTATATGGCTTAGATCAAAGTATTAAAGATATGATTTCTAAGTGGTCTAAACAAAATCTAATTAAGGATTTAGAGCATGTTAGAGATGGAGATAATGAATATGTCGATGTCAGAGGAAAAATTAGCAATCACGAATTAACAGAACCAATTAATTTAATAGGGTTGATAGATTCTAAAAAAGGCACAATTAGAGCTAATCACTATCATCCACAACAAGAGCAAAAATGTCTATTCACCAAAGGACAAATTATAGAAATATTTCAAGATATACTTAATCCAAATTCCCCTAAAATTACCCAAGTAGTAAATGAAGGACAGTTATCCATTATAAAACCAAACGTAGCTCACACAATGGTTTTTACAAAAGACACAACTTTTTTAAATTTAGTAAGAGGAGAAAGAGAGCATAATAATTATGGAATAACGCACACTATTCAACACGTATTTGTTGATGAAAAACAAAAAGAATTATTATTGAGTTGTTATAAATTTGATTGCAGATCTTGTGGAAATATTAATTTAAAAAGAGTTGTTTCTTTAGGATATCAGCCATTAGCAAATAACTTGCTAAATAAAAAAAAAGAAAAACACGAACTGTATCCTCTCGAAATGAACTACTGTCCAAAATGCTATAATTGTCAACTATCAGTAGCTGTAGACCCAAAAAAAATGTTTTCTAATTATTTGTACACATCATCTACATCGTCTTCTTTCCGAAATCATTTTATTGAAGCTGCAAAAAAATACGCCAAACAATTAAAATTAAATTCCAAAAAATCTTATATTATCGATATTGGAAGCAACGATGGTGTGGCATTGAAACCCTTTAAAGACATGGGTTTTAAAAAAATATTAGGCATAGAACCTGCTAAAAATTTAGCAAAACTTGCTAATAAAAATAAAATTAAAACTTTCAATGGTTTTTTTGAAAGTAAAAACCTTGGAAAAATTAAAGGTAACGCAGACTTGATTTTGGCATCAAATGTCTTTGCTCATTCTGACAAACTAAAAGAAATGGCAGAGTGTATGTTTAAGCTGTTAAGTAAAAATGGGACAATTATAATTGAAATTCAATATTTACTAAACACATTACAAGATCTAACTTTTGATAATATTTACCACGAACATTATAACTACTGGTCTTTAACTTCTTTATTTAATTTTTTTAATCAATTTAACTCTACCATATTTAGAGTTGAAAGAATAAGTACTCATGGCGGTTCTTTAAGAGTCTATATAAAAAAAGGAAAGAAAATAAAAGTTGAAAATAATGTTAAGGCATTACTAAATGATGAAGAAATTTTTGGAATAAAAAATTATAAAACTTATCAAAATTTTGGTGAAAAAATAAATAAGTTAAAACAAAACGTAATAAAAAACATAAATGAATTAAAAAAAAGTAATAAAAAAATTATAGGATTTGGAGCACCCGCAAAAGCTACTACAGCACTAAATTTTTTTGGAATATCTAATCAAATTGATTATGTAATTGAAGACAACAAATTAAAGCATAATAAATTTATTCCAGGCGTATTGATTGAAATCAAAGATAAAAAAACCTTAAAAGAAAAAAATGCTTTAATTTTAGTTTTAGCTTGGAATTTTTATAACGAAATAAAAAAAAACAACACAAATTTGAGCAATAACTTTATAAATATTAAAGATCTAGAAAAGTAATTTAACCTAAATTAATTTATAAGTTCTGAAATTGAAACCTTTATTAAATTAATAACTTCATACAAGTTATTTACATAAGGCACTATAAAAGGATAGCTCATAACGATGCTGTCTGCTGCTAGATTTAGAAAACCAAATAGTGCAACAAAAAAAATACTTGTTACAATTAAATAGTTGTAGAAACCGAAACTAATTTTAATTTTTTTGTCTTGATAATTCGAAGTATCTTTAATCGTTAAATTATATTTTTTTTTCAAGTATTCTTCTGAATATAATTTTATTTTTCTTTTTCCCTTTTTTGTTGAATTTTTAATTCTACTTATATTAGTGAATTCTTTTGGTTGAGTTGGAGTTATTTTCTTAATATTTTCTATTATTTTTTTTTCGATTGGATACTGTGTCCATTTATTACCGCAAGAACCACATTGTAATAATCTGCCAGTTTCTCTTATTGCCGAATCTGGAACTGTAAATTTTTTTAGACAAGAGTTGCAATTAATTAGCATATATTTACCTTTTAATTAAAGTTTTCATAAATAGCAATTATGCTTTTAATTTTTACATTGTTAAGTTTTTATTGTATATGTCGGTTCTGTTTATTTTAGGGCGGTTAGCTCAGTTGGTAGAGCATCTCGTTTACACCGAGAGGGTCATAGGTTCGAGTCCTTTACCGCCCACCAAGTAAAATGGGGGTGTAGCTCAGTTGGTTAGAGCGCCTGCCTGTCACGC
>Ga0307986_10001893_pt1 | contig 15115 bp, 14 predicted proteins | sample EllFjometageno82_FD_203170 | JGI IMG/M metagenome (GOLD analysis project Ga0307986, IMG submission 203170) | Marine microbial communities from Ellis Fjord, Antarctic Ocean - #82 | ecosystem: Environmental > Aquatic > Marine > Unclassified | place: Southern Ocean | collected 2014-10-09
ATAGTTGGAAAAAAAGAAATTGTTAAAATTTTTACCACAAGACCTGAGACCATCTTTGGAGCTTCTTTTTTAGCCATTTCTATAGACCATCCGTTATGTCATCATTTTGAAAAAGATAAAAAATTTATAACATTTAAAGAAGAGTGTTTAAAAGTAGGGACTACAGAAGAAGCATTAGCTGCTGCTGAGAAAAATGGTTACAATACAGGATTATTTGTAAACCATCCTTTTATTAAAGATAAAAAAATTCCAATTTTTGCGGCAAATTTTGTTTTAATAGATTACGGTACAGGAGCTATTTTTGGCTGTCCTGCACACGATCAAAGGGATCTAGACTTTGCTAGAAAATATAATTTACCAGTTATAGAAGTTGTTGCGGAAAATGGAGATAAGCAAAAACAATTTGATATAACAGACAAGGCTTATACTTCGCATGGAACAATTATTAATTCCGATTTCTTAAACGGTTTAGACGTAGAAAAAGCAAAAATAAAAGCTATAGAATCTATTGAAAAAAAAAATATAGGAGAGAAAAAAATTTCATTTAGACTTAAAGATTGGGGGGTTTCAAGGCAAAGATATTGGGGTTGTCCTATACCAATGATTTATTTAGAAGATGGTAGCGTTGTGCCTGTAGAAAAAGATGAACTACCTATAACATTACCTTCAGATGTGGACTTAAAAAAAAGCGGAAATCCACTTGCAAATCATCCTGTTTGGAAAAAAACTACTCATAAAAAAACTGGAAAGGCAGCTATTAGAGAAACTGATACACTAGACACTTTTGTTGACTCTTCTTGGTATTTTATGAGATTTTGTTCACCTAAAAATAAAAAAGAGCCATTTACCATTGATGAATTAAACTATTGGATGCCCGTCGACCAATATATTGGAGGTGTTGAACATGCAATTTTACATTTACTCTACTCGCGGTTTTTCATGAGGGCTGCCAAAAAAAATAATTCTAAAATTAAAACCTTAGAACCATTTAACGGTCTTTTTACTCAAGGGATGGTTTGTCACGAAACTTATAAAGATATTAATGGTAAGTGGTTAAATCCCGAAGAAATAGAAATAGATGATAAAGGAGAGTTTGTAAAAAGTTTAGACCAGACAAAAGTTACTGTAGGTCCCTCAGAGTCTATGTCTAAATCGAAAAAAAATGTGATTGATCCTGAGAGAATGATTGAGTCGTACGGTGCTGATGCGGTTAGATGGTTTATTTTATCGGATAGTCCCCCTGAAAAAGATGTACAGTGGTCTAACCAAGGAGTTAATGCCTCTTATAAATTTTTACAAAAACTATATAATTTAACACATGTAGTTCTTAATCGAAAGAATACTAAAAATGACAAAGGAAAAGATTTTGAAATTAAATTTAATGAATATATTTTTAAAATAACTTACTTAATCAATAACTTTCAGTTAAATGTTGTAATCGCAAATATTTATAGTATTTACAATTTATTTAGTTCGGTTGCTAATAAAGAAGTAAGCAATGAGATCTTAAAAAAAAATCTTGCAAAATTGATGAAAGTACTTATTCCTTTCGTTCCACACCTTGCATATGAATGCTTAGAAAAACTAGGTGAAAAAGACATTAACGTTTGGCCCAAGACTAATACTAAAATGAACAATGTGGAAAAAATAAAATTAGCTGTACAAATTAACGGAAAAACAAGAGAAATTATAGAAGTAAAAAAAGATTTAGATGAAAAAAATATTATAAGCGAATGTAAAAAGGTTAACAAAATTAGTGAACTATTAAAAAAAAATGAAATTAAAAAAATAATATTTGTAAAAAATAAAGTTATTAATTATCTTACCAAATAAATCATATGATAAAAAAAATTAAAGTTATATTGATTGTTGTATTCCCAATATTGATGATGTCCTGTGGGTTCAAACCATTAATGCAAAAAAATAATGGCCAAATTTATTTTCAAAACTTAAGTGTTACAGGAGAAAGAAGAATAGCTTACTCTTTAAAAAATAACATTTTATTAATCTCTGATAAAGATTCAAAAAATAAATACGATTCTAAAATAGAAATAGTTGTGAAGAAGAAAAATAAAACTAAAGATAGCAAAGGTCAGATTACAAGATATAATTTATCATTATCGGCTACATTGGAATTAAAAAAGTTAGCTACTAATACCACCATACAAAAAACTTTTATCAGAAAAGCAGATTATGATGTGGCTGACATACATTCAAATACAATTGACAATGAAAACAATGCTAGAAAAAATGTTACACAGCAAATATCAGACGATATAATAAATTACATAACTATTTCTATGAGGGGCATGTGATACTAAAAAGCTATATTGTTGAACAAAATTTAGAAATTTTGAACAACTATCAAGCAACTTTGATTCACGGTGAAAACAACGGAATTAAAGATGATGTTAAAGTTGCAATTAAAGATCAAAATAAAAATTCTGAGGTAATAACTTTTTTTGAAAATGAAATTTTAAAAAACAATTTTTTATATGAAAATATGACTAATTTATCATTATTTAACCAAAAAAAAATTATTTTTATATATGAGGCTACAGATAAAATTTTCAATCAATTATCAGAATGTTTAGAAAAAGAAAATATAAATATAAAAATTTATATCTTCTCAAATATTTTGGAAAGAAACTCTAAACTAAAAAATTTTTTTGAAAAAAATAAAAAGTTAGCTATTTTCCCATGCTACAAAGATAATGAGCGAACCCTAATTGCATATATCAGCAAAGAGCTAAAAGAGTTCAAGGGGCTAAACGGAGAAATAATTAACTTAATAATTAATAATTCTAATCTAGATAGAAAAATTATTAAAAATGAACTAGCTAAGATAAAAGTTTTTTTTTTAAAAAAAAAAATTAATAAAGAGCAAATTTTTGAAATTTTAAACATAAAAACTGATAGCGGATTTGACGAGATTAGAGACAAAGCTTTGGCAGGAGATAAATTTAGAATTAATAAATTATTGTCTGATACAGAAGTTTTGCATGAAGAAGCTTTCTTTTATCTAAATAGCTTAAATCATAGAATTACACGCTTACTTGAACTAATAAAAATTTGTGAAGGTAACAAAAATAGCTACGAAAAAGCATTGGAGACATTTAAACCACCAATTTTCTGGAAAGATAAACCGATAATCTTACAACAGATGTTTAAGTGGAGCAAAAAAAAGCTAGAAGAAATGATGGTTAAAATAACAGAGACTGAAGTTCTAATGAAAAAGAATTCTTATTTAAGAAATGATATTATTATTAAGGATTTAATTATAAGCCTTGCTAACAAGGCGACTACTTCTTAGAAGTCAACAATTTAGACAACAACTCAAATTGATCTGGGCTATTAAATGCAATTATTACTTTCCCAGACTTATTTTTACTAGAAACAATTTTTGTATTTAACCCTAAATTTTCTTCTATTTTTCTTTGAGCTAATAAAATATTAGGATCAGTTCTTTTTTTTGGAGAAACTTTTTCATTTTCTTTATCTTTTTCTCTTTTTACTAAATTTTCTATTGATCTAGCACTTAGTCTCTCTTTTATTATTGCATGAGCAATATCGATGGCATTATACCTGCCAATTAAAGGACGCACTTGACCAGCTGTTAGCTTAGCATCATCAACAAGCTTAATAACTTCTTTGGGTAGAGTTAACAATCTAAGGGTATTGCTAATATGACTTCTGCTTTTTCCCATAAACTCTGAAAGTTTTTCGTGATCATAATCGAATTCTCTCATCAACCTGTCATAACCTTTTGCTTCTTCGATAGAATTAAGATCTTCTCTTTGTATGTTCTCCACAATTGCTACTTCTAAAGATTGTTTATCATTAAGATTTAAAACAATTATTGGAACATCGTGCAGCCCGGCTTTTTGTGCTGCAAGCCACCTTCTTTCTCCTGCAATAATTTCATAAGTATTATTTTTAGACCGCCTAACTGCTATTGGTTGTATCATTCCATTTTTTTTAATAGATTGGGCTAGCTCATCTATTTTTTTTAAATCAAAATGTCCTCGTGGTTGATATTTATTTGTTTCCAAATCGTGCACTGATGCTAACAAATAAGAACTATTGTGATTTTTTTTGCCAATAGAAGAAGCGTCAACTTTTACAGATTCAGCCTCATCTCCAAATAACGACATAAGACCCCTTCCTAAACCTTTTTTATTTTTTTCTTCTACCATTAAATACTTTTAGTGTTCGCTTGTTCAGCAAATTCGTTAGCTAGATTAATATAAGACTGACTTCCGAGACACGCTTTATCATAGATGATACATGGCACCCCATGGGATGGTGCTTCTGATAATCTTACGTTTCGTGGTATTACTGTTTTATAAACTTTTTCTTTAAAGTACTTTCTAGCCTCATCGTCAACTTGTGTTGATAGCTTATTTCTTTTATCAAACATTGTTAAAAGTATTCCTCTAATTTCAAGTGTAGGGTTTAAGTTAATTTTTATTCTTTCAATTGTTTTTACTAATTGGGAAATTCCTTCCAGTGCAAAAAATTCTGTTTGAAGAGGAACTAATAGTTGGTCAGCAACAACAAGGGACATCACTGTAAGCAAGCTTAACGATGGAGGACAATCTATAAATATATTTTCATAATTTTTGAGTAAATCTACATTTTTTTCTTTCAAAATCTCTTTTAAAAGGAAAGCCCTATTGGGATCGTTGGCAGTTTCAATCTCTAAACCTGATAAATTGACATTTGAGCCAATAATATCAAGGTTTTTAACGCAACTGTTTTGTATTGAATTTTTTAGGTCAGATTGGCCTATAATAACTTTATAGATATTTTTTTCTCTTTCACTATTAGATCTACCAAGTCCTGTTGTTGCATTTCCTTGTGGGTCCAAATCAATTACTAATATTTTTTTTCCTAGCTGAGCCAGGGCCGTTGCAAGGTTAACCACAGTAGTAGTTTTACCAACTCCACCTTTTTGGTTTATTACAGAAATTATTTTATTCATGATATTTTTTAATTTCAATTATTACAATTTTAGAATCAGGACTAGTTATACTTTTTTCCAAAATATATCTATAATCTAATTTTTTGCTAAGCTTTTTAATTTCATCTTCGGCGTTTTTGCCCTTTAGTATGATAAGTTTGTGGTTAACTTTAACTATTTCACGTGAAATATTAATATGTTCCTCAAGTTTCTTGAAAGCCCTAGAAACAACATAATTACTGTTAATTTCATGTGATCTATAATCATTTTCATAAATATCTGCATTTATATTTAATTTTTGACATAATTCCTTCAAAAACCTTATTTTTACCCTAGACTTATCATAAAGTTTCACGTGAAATTTAGTGTTTCTATTAAATATGGCTATAACTATTCCTGGAAAACCCGCTCCTGTTCCTAAGTCAGATAAACTTAGACCATCATCAAATTTTATAAATTTAACTAATTGTGCTGAGTCTAGAACATGTCGGTCCCAAATAGTATCTTCTGTTGTTTTAGAAATTAAATTAAATTTTTGATTGTATTGAATCACTTCTCTGCAGAAAGCATCTAGTTTATAAAGAGAATCTTGTGTAAAATGTAATTTATTCAGTAATATTAAACGTACTTCTTTTTCTGTCATCAAGCAGATAGTTTATATCTGCTTTTCTTTATGAATGCTAAGATTATAATTGCGGCTGCAGGAGTCACACCATCTATTCTCAAAGCTTGGCCAAGAGTTCTTGGTTTTATTAGTTTTAGTTTAGATTTTATTTCATTTGAAAGGCCGCTAAAATTTTCATAGTTAATATTTTCAGGTATAAGTATAGATTCATCCTTTTTAAAAGTAGCTATATCGTGATCCTGTCTTTTTAAATAACCTGAATAATGGGCGTCTATTTCCACTTGTTCATCTATAGACTTCTCAAAATAGGGCAAGTCAGCCCATATATTTCTTAGCATTTCTAATGTTACGCCCTTCTGAGAAAGTACTTCGATACCAGATCTTTTAACACCATCCATGGCAATTTTTATTGAGTGCTTAGCCGCTTCATTGGGTGATATTAATTTAGACTGCAAAACATCATAAATTGAAATTAACTTTTTTTGTTTCTCTAAAAAACTTTCTTTCCTAATTTTTTTTACTAAACTAATTTTAATTCCAAGAGGCGTTAGTCTTTGGTCGGCATTGTCAGCACGCAAAGAAAGTCTATATTCGGCTCTAGAGGTAAACATTCGATATGGCTCAGTTACACCTTTTGTAATCAGATCGTCTATCATGACGCCAATATAAGATTCAGATCTGTCTAATATAAATTCTTTTTCTTCTTTTGTTTTTAAAGCAGCGTTAATCCCTGCTATCAGTCCTTGAGCTGCTGCCTCCTCATAACCGGTTGTTCCGTTTATTTGACCAGCTAAAAAAAGCGATTTAATTTTTTTCGTTTCTAGTGTTGGGTTTAACTCACGTGGGTCGACATAATCGTATTCTATTGCGTAACCAGCTCTAAGCATTTTAACCTTCTCTAAACCCTTTATTTTCGACAATATTTGAAGTTGGATCTCTTCTGGAAGTGAGGTTGATATACCATTTGGGTAAACAGTATTGTCCTTTAAACCTTCTGGCTCAAGGAATATTTGGTGTTGTTCTTTATCCTTAAATTTTACGATCTTATCTTCTATAGAAGGACAATAACGTGGACCAACACCTTTGATGTTACCTGAGTACATGGCGCTTAGATGTATGTTATCACTAATTATCTTATGAACATCATTGTTTGTGTGAGTAATTCCGCAAGAAATTTGTTTGTTGTAGAGCTTATGAGTTAAAGAAGAAAAGAAATAAGGTTTGGGGTCTGCTGCTTGTAGTTCTATTTCTCCGTAATTTATAGTTGTTCCATCTAGACGTGGTGGAGTACCTGTTTTAAGTCTACCAAGTTTAATATTATATTTTTTTAATTGTTCACTTAAACCTGTAGAAGGTTTTTCATTAAATCTACCAGCTGGTATTTGCTTTTGCCCAATGTGAATTAATCCATTTAAAAAAGTACCAGTAGTTAATATTAATTGTTTACAAAAAATTTGTTTACTACTTTCACAAACAAATCCTATTATTTTATCATTATCGTTATCAAATAAAAACCTCACAACTGGGTCTGCTACTACAACAAGGTTGTCGTAGTTTAATAAGATATTTTGCATGTTCTCTTTGTAAAGTGCCCTGTCTGATTGTGTTCTTGGTCCTCTTACAGCTGGACCTCTGCTTCTGTTTAACAGTCTAAATTGTATTCCAGACTTATCTGCTACAACACCCATTACTCCATCAAGAGCATCTATTTCCCTTACGATATGGCCCTTTCCCAGGCCACCTATGGCAGGATTACATGACATCTCGCCTATAGTCTCTATTTTGTGTGTAAAAAGTGCAGTATTGACGCCCATTCTAGCGGATGCAGCAGCAGCCTCACATCCAGCATGCCCACCACCAATAACTACTACATCATAGTTTATATCGTACATGGTTTAAATGTAATACTCTAAAATGATTTTACAAGATCTTATTTAACTATTTACCTATACAAAAATCTTTAAAAATAGAGTCAAGGATTTCTTCGACATCCACTTTTCCAACTATTCCACCAAGGTGTCTTGTTGCTAATCTAAGATCTTCTGCTGCCATTTCTATATCTTTATTTTGATCTTTTTTTAGGAAATTGTTTATTTCTATTAAGCAGTCATTTAGTTTTATTCTGTGTCTTTCTCGCGTTACCAAAACATTGCTAGATGATACAAATTTACTGCTTAATTTTTCTTTTATTTGAGTTGTAAGATTAATAATATTTTTATTATTTTTTACAGATATTAAAACTACTGAAGCTTCTTTAAAACTATGTATTTGTTTGTTACAAAGGTCAGATTTGTTTAAAACAACAATACAATCTTCGTTAATCAGATTTTCTATTTTTGAATCAATACTTTTGGAAGAATTGTCAATCATGATTAAACTTAGATCCGATTCCTTTGATTTACTAATTGCTAATGAAACTCCTTTTTTTTCAATTTCATTGGTTGAATCTCTTATGCCTGCGGTGTCCGCCAAAATTACCGGATAACCATCAATGTTTAAATAAACTTCTATGACGTCTCTGGTCGTTCCTTTTTCAGCAGAAACAATTGCTGCATCTCTCTTAGACAGTAAGTTAAGCAAGGATGACTTGCCCGCGTTGACCTCTCCTACTATAGAGACTCTAAATCCATCTCTAATTTTTTCTCCAACACTGTGATCCTGTAGAGTTTTTTTTATATCTTCATGGACTTCTTTGATTGATTTGTGAACATCTTGTAATACGCTATCGGGTAAATCGTCTTCAGCAAAATCAATTTTGGCCTCTATGTATGCTAAAGATCTAATTAATTTTTCTCTTAATCCATTGTAATAATTTGATGCATTTCCCTGCACTAATTTTAAAGCTTGTAATCTTTGCAATTCAGTTTCTGAGTGAATTAAATCACCAATACTTTCGGCTTCTATAAGGTCAACTTTATTGTTTTGGAAAGCTATTTTAGTAAATTCACCTGCTTCTGCTAATCTGCAATTATCTTGTTCTGATAATACTCTTAAAAAATAAGAAATTACTGCATTACTGCCATGTACGTGGAATTCTACCAAGTCCTCTCCTGTAAAACTATTTGGATTAGGAAATAATAATAACAAGCCTTCATCTATTAATGTGTTATTTGATGGGTTGTAGAATTTACAAAAATTTATTTCTTTAGATTTTAACTTTTTTTTCTTTGTTATTAGCTCAGATATGTTTAACGCATCATTTCCAGTCAGTCTAATTATTGCTATACCAGAAGGTCCTCCACCAGAAGAGAGTGCGTATATATTCATTTCTATTTTATTAGTAACACAGAAGTAGGGTGTAAAAGTTTAAAAGAATTAGTTGGTCTTGTTCATGGACTCAAAGAAATCTGCATTATTCTTTGTGTTTTTAAGTTTTGAAATTAAAAATTCGATCCCGTCCATAGTTCCCATGGGGCTTATTATCCTTCTTAGAACATTCATTTTTGACAAGTCGTCTTTTTCAAAAAGGAGTTCCTCTCTTCTTGTACCTGATCTTGTGATATCTAACGCAGGATAAATACGTTTGTCGGCAACCTTCCGATCAAGAATTAGCTCGCAGTTACCAGTTCCTTTAAATTCTTCAAAAATTACTTCATCCATTCTAGAGCCAGTGTCAACTAGTGCAGTCGATATAATTGTTAACGATCCACCCTCTTCAATATTTCTAGCAGCTCCAAAAAATCTCTTAGGTCTTTGCAAAGCATTTGCATCAACACCACCAGTTAGGACTTTTCCTGAACTAGGTATAACAGCATTATAAGCTCTTCCTAATCTTGTGATGGAGTCTAATAAAATTACAACATCTTTTTTATGCTCAACTAGTCTTTTAGCTTTTTCTATTACCATTTCAGCTACAGCAACATGTCGAGTAGCAGGTTCGTCAAATGTTGAGCTGACAACCTCACCTTTTACAGATCTTTGCATATCTGTAACTTCTTCGGGTCTTTCATCAATTAACAAAACCATTAAATAGCATTCTGGATGATTTGTTGTAATAGACTGAGCAATGTTTTGTAAAATTATAGTTTTACCTGCACGGGGAGGTGAAACAATTAAAGCTCTTTGACCTTTTCCAATAGGACTAACTAAATCAATTAATCTTGCGGTGTTGTCTGGTTTTTTTTCAACTTTATCTGATTCAATTTCTAGTGTTATCTTTTCGTTTGGATAAAGTGGGGTCAAGTTGTCGAAAGCAATTTTATTTCTTCCTTTTTCAGGTTCTTCAAAATTAATTTTGTTAACTTGAAGCAATGCGAAATATCTTTCAGCATCTTTTGGAGATCTGATTTCTCCCTCAACTGTATCTCCTGTTCTTAATCCAAATCTTCTAATTTGGCTTGGACTAACATAAATATCATCTGGACCAGGCAAGTAGTTGGATTCCATTGCTCGTAAAAAACCGAAACCATCTGGAAGAAGCTCTAAAACTCCTTGGCCCGTAATTTGTTCGTTTTTTTCTGCTAACTTCTTTAATATGGCAAAAAGAATTTCTTGCTTTCTTAGTGTACTTGGATTTTCAATGCCTAACTTTTCAGCTTCGACAATAAGTTCTGCGGGATTTCTTTTTTTAAGTTCTTGTAGGTTCATAGGATTGTTTAATAGCTGAGGAGTATTATTACAAATATAGGCGTTTCTATGAGGATATCAAGTCTTATAATGGTTTAAAAACAACAACAAAAATAATGCCTATTAATAACAAAGTCGGAACTTCATTTATTATTCTAAAAAAATTAGAAGAATATTTACTACTATTTTGGCTGAGATTTTTGAGGCAATGATTTAGGAAAAAATTGTAAGTGGTCAACAACAACACCATTGCTAGTTTTAATTGTACCCATAGATAAGTTAAATTTTCTATTCCTATGGAATAAATCAATAATAAACCAAACAGCCAAGATAAAATCATGGCAGGGCACATGATATAAAAATAAAGTCTTTTTTCCATCAATTTAAAAGTTTCTTTTTTCTCATCGTTATTTTTTGTTTCGGCGTGGTATACGAAGAGTCTGGGTAAATAAAGCAGCCCCGCCATCCAGGAAATGACAGAGATTAAATGTAGGGATTTAAATAAAAGGTAGTAATTCATGTTTGAATGACTTGTAGTCTTGGACACTTTTTAAATTTTTCAGGGCATCTTATAGATGAAGTAAAAAGATCACCACTACTTGCTGAAAGAATACTAGATTTTAAGGAATTAATAAAATCTTGGTTGATAGCAACAGTAGGAACACGAATATAATCTTTAGATCCGTTTTCAATGGCTAATTTTTTATATTCAATATCAAGCTCTACTAAAGTTTCAGAGTGTTCTGAAACAAAAGCAACTGGGACGACAACTATAATTTTGTTTTTTTTTGCCTCTTCTTTAATAACTGTTTCTGTCGATGGGCCAATCCATTTTAAAGGTCCTACACGACTTTGATAGCTTAAAACATGGTTCAGGCTTGCTATCGATAATTTTTTTATCAAATGGTTGACAGTGTTTTCGACTTGCCACTGATAGGGGTCGCCTTGCTTAATCTTATTTTCTGGCAAACCATGCGCCGAGAAAATTAAAATTGTTTCAGATAATTTATTTAGGTTGATTTTATCTTTAATTAAACGAGCGTATGAAAAAATAAAATCTTTTTCAGTTGGGTAACAACAAATAATTTTAGTTTCGATGTTTAGCTTTTCTTTCTTGCAAACTTCGTACCATTCTTTTATTGAAGATCCAGAAGTAGCGTTTGAATATTGAGGATAAAGTGGTAGCAGGATAATTTGTTTGGGATTAAATTCTTTAACTTTTTTAATTACATTTTTTGCTCTAGGATTCCAGCAACGCATTACTATAAAACATTTATATTCATCATTTTCTTGTCTTAAAATATTTTCAACTGCGTCTGCTTGCCTTTGAGTTTCTTCTAAGATAGGCGATTTACCACCCATTTCAGCGTATATTGCTTTGGCAATTGGAGTTCGTCGTTTGGATATAAATTTAGCCAATGGATATCTTAGTATTCCTGGGAGACTAATTATTGCAGGATCGTTAAATAAGTTAAACAAAAAAGGTTGGACGGCTTCGAGACTATCAGGACCACCTAAATTAAATAATATAATAGCTTTTTTCATTTAAAATTATTAACCCTTTCTACAATTTTCTGCAAAACGTCAGGGTTTGTTTCTGGTAGTAAGCCGTGACCAAGATTAAAAATATACGGGTGACCTTTGAAAATACTTAAATATCTGTCTACTTCTTGAAATATAATATCTTCTTTTTTAAATAATATTTTTGGGTCTAGACCTCCTTGTAAACAGTAACTACTTAGATTTTTTTTTGCCCACATTGGATCTACTGCATAATCTAAGCTTAGACAATCTGGTTGAACTATTTTAGCAAATTTTGAATAATTTTTATTAATCCCACGTGGAAAACAAATAACTGGAATGTTTTTATTTCTACAGAATTCTACAATTTTTCTGTTTGGCTCATAACAGTAATCAAACAATTTATCGTTCGGTACTAAACCTGCCCAAGAGTCAAATATTTGAACTGTATCTGCACCCGCTTGAATTTGTTCGTTAATGTGTAAACATAAATATTCATTAATTTTATTAAAAACTATTTTGATTTCTTTTTCTGAATTTTTTAATTTTGCTATATCAATCGTATTTTCATTTTTTTTTAAACCAAACATATAAACAATAAGAGTCCACGGCGCTCCAACAAACGATATTAAGGATTTATTTTTGCTTAGGTTTTTTCTTGTAATTTTTATTGACTCGTACACAGGATTAAGTTTTTCGATAAATCTGATTTTGTTGTTTTCTAAAAATTTTTTTATATTAAATAAAGATAAAATTGGGCCTATGTCTTTTTTAAATACTACTTCTTGTCCGAGGCTGTGTGGTACCATTAAAATATCAGAAAAAATTATAGCAGCATCTAAATTAAATCTCTTTAACGGTTGAAGTGTAATTTCAGAACTAAGATTACTATTTAAGCATAATTTAATAAAATCTTTATTTTGAGATCTAATATTTCTAAATTCAGGAAGGTATCGTCCTGCTTGTCTCATGAACCAAACAGGAACACAAGAGGGATCTTTATTTAGTATACAGTTTGTTAATTTAGTCATTAATATAATAATATATTTAAAAGTAATTCATTTAATATAGGTCATGTTAGTAAGTGAAATAACTATTTATACATAGTTTTCAACAATTTCACTATAAAACAAAATGGAAAAAATAAGACGAAATAACAAAAACTATAATTTATTAAGAGACTAATAAAATATTATTGTTTTTCATTAACAGGTAATAAAATGTTAAAAACATGTTAGTTAATGTGAAAATTTTTTTCAATTAAACATTTAAAATGTATAACAATTAGTTGTGATAGGGATGTTAACAGAATTACCCATGAGGCATAAACACCAAATTAACTTAATCTCAGATTTCACAGGAAAACATTGGAAAGAATATTTCTTGCAGTAAAATCCCGATCTTTTAAAAGGATTATCTGATAAGCTTTGTATTATAGGTTTGGTTGTTGAGGTATAATGATTGTCTTACATTAGAAACAATAGACCGAAAATTATGAAAGGCACTAATATTCTAAATTATCCTAATTTAACTTTTATTGAAGAAAAAATTAAAAAAAATAAAAAACTTTTTAAAATTAGTAGATGGCCTATCGTAGACGTTACTAGAAAATCGGTTAAAGAAACAACCGCTACAATTATAAAAATTTTTGATATACAAAAAGGAAAAAAATGAAGATAATATTAGCTTCAAAAAGTGAAGTTAGAAAAAAAATATTATATGAAAATAATTTTATTTGCACCGTTGTTCCATCCAACGTAGATGAAGATCAGGTTAAGAACTCATTGTTAGCCGTAGGCGCCGATCCTATGCTAATTTCAAAAAATCTAGCAGAATTGAAGTCCACAAAAATTAGCAACAGATATCCAGATGAAATGGTTTTAGGTGCTGATAGTGTCATAAGCTTAAATAACAAACTCATTAATAAACCTAAAACTAGAGAAGAAGCTCTAAAAACATTAAAAGAACTTAATGGATCATTACACCATTTAATAACATCAGTATGTATTTCTAAAAACGGAGCAATGATATGGAATTTTACAGATCAATCAGAGTTAAAAATGAAAAAACTTTCTCTTAATGAACTTAATAATTATTTAAAAAAAATTAAAACAAAAACTTTGTTATCTTACGGTGTTTATCAGATAGAAGCGGGTGGATTAGAACTGTTTGAATCCATTAAAGGTAATAGAGATTCAATTATGGGCCTGCCTATTAGACAGATAATAGATTATATTAAATCATTAAAATGACAGAAAAAAAATATGGTATTATTGGAAAACCCTTATCACACTCTCTTTCGCCACTTCTTCACAATTCCTGGTTTAAAAAATACAATATCAAAGCAAATTATTCTTTAATAAACACGGAAATAAATCAAATAGAGTCAGTTATAAATAAAATCAAAAAAAAAGAGTTACATGGAATTAACGTAACAACGCCTTACAAGCAGGCAGTAATCCCTTATTTAGACCTAATCATAAACGACGCAAAAGAAACATCTTCTGTAAATACTATATATTTAAACGCTGATAACAAAATAGTTGGTGAAAATACAGATGTTTATGGGTTTGATAGCTCGTTTATTAAAAAATTAAAAGATGAAGATTTATTAGAAAAAAGTTTCTTAATACTTGGCGCAGGCGGTGTTACCCAATCAATAATCTATGCCTTAGTCAAAAAAGATATCAAAAAAATATTTATAAGTAACAGAACATTAGAAAAAGCAAAAAACGTAAAAAAAAAATTTCCGTTTATTAAAATTATATTTTGGGAAGATATCGATAGCATAACACAGGATATGGATATAATTATTAACACAACTTCTATTGGTATGAAAAAGGCGGGTAACTTTGACCGGGTAATTAAAAAGTTTAAGAGTGGGTTAGTTTATTATGATATTATTTATAATCCGCTAGAAACAATAATGTTAAAAAATTTAAAAAAAGGGAAAATTAAAACTTTTAATGGCTTAGAGATGTTTCTTTATCAGGGTCAAAAATCTTTCTATATATGGAACAAGGTAAACCCAGTAATAGACACACAATTAAAAAAAATGATAACAACTAATCTAAAATGAAAATTATAGGGATTACAGGATCAATAGCGTCAGGAAAGACAACAGTTGCCCATTTAATGGCAGGAAAAAAACACCCTTTGTTCAGTGCAGATATGGTTGTGTCGAACCTGTACAAAAAAAAAAAATTTAATAAGATTTTAATAAAAAAATTTAGATTAAGCGATAAAGCAAAAATTAAAGATCAACTTAAATTAATTTTAATAAAAAACAAAAAAAATATTTACAAACTAGAATCCATTATTCATCCTCTGGTGAGAAAAGAAATGACGAATTTTTTAAAAAAAAAAAATAAATTATTATTTTTGGAAATACCACTATTAATAGAAAGTAAGTTAAATAAATATTTCGATAAATTAATCTT
>Ga0307986_10001895_pt1 | contig 15109 bp, 15 predicted proteins | sample EllFjometageno82_FD_203170 | JGI IMG/M metagenome (GOLD analysis project Ga0307986, IMG submission 203170) | Marine microbial communities from Ellis Fjord, Antarctic Ocean - #82 | ecosystem: Environmental > Aquatic > Marine > Unclassified | place: Southern Ocean | collected 2014-10-09
CAGGATGCTGAGTAAGATGAAGACTTATACCCATTTAAAAAACCATCACTACTTGCTAATATAAAATTTGATTTGGACTCTGAAAAACCAGTTTCTGTATTAATAATTTCTTTCTTTTCTAATGCAGATTCTTCGACTTCTTTTAAATATTCAATTTTTTCTTCATTCTCTATATGGTCATCATCATATAAATTTAAATCATTAATTTTTGTAGCCAGTAAATCTTTATCTGGTAAAGAATTAAACTCATCTTCAGGTGTAATCTTTGTTGTTTCAATGCATCTCTCTATTAAAGTTTTAATATTATCTTCTGTTAGATTTGATGACGAAATACTTGATTTCTTTTTACCAATATATGTTGTTAAACTAACTCCTAAGCTATCTGACCTGTCAGACTCATCTAGTTTTCTATTTCTAAAATTAACAGTTTCAGAAATTGAGTGCCCTACTGCTGCTGTTACATCTGTTGCACCTAGTTTTTTTGCTAAATCTATGCAAAAAGTTGCTGTTTTTTTTAAATAAACTTGATCTTTAACCATATGATTTATAGTTGAGTTCCGCCTACAGTCATTTTGTCAATCAAAATTGAGGGTTGAGCTACACCAACTGGTACACCCTGCCCTGCTTTTCCACAAGTTCCAATACCCGGATCAAGCATCATATTATTTCCAACTAATGAAACTTCCTTTAAGATTGATGGACCATCACCAATTAATGTTGCACCTTTGATGGGAGCACCTATTTTGCCATTTATGATTTCATAAGCTTCTGTGCAGTTAAATACGAATTTTCCTGAGGTAATGTCTACCTGACCACCACCAAAGCTTACTGCAAATATCCCTTTATCAACTGATTTAATCATTTCTTCTTGAGAATATTTTCCATTTAACATCATTGTATTTCTCATTCTAGGGAGAACTACATGCTTATAACTTTCTCTTCTTCCACTTCCTGTTGATCTAGTATTCATTAATCTTGCGTTCAATCGATCTTGCATAAAATTTTTTAATATACCATTTTCAATTAAAACAGTTTTCTCTGTGGGGGTTCCCTCATCATCAATTGTCAAACTTCCTCTTCTATTATGCAAAGTTCCATCATCAACAATTGTAACTCCTTCACTTGCAACTCTCTGACCCATTAAATTATGAAATGCAGATGTTTTTTTTCTATTAAAATCTCCTTCTAATCCATGACCTATCGCTTCATGAATAAGTATCGCAGGCCATCCCGGACCTAAAACTACTTTCATTTCTCCAGCAGGAGCAGGTTTACTTTCTAAGTTTACTGAAGCAATTCTAAACGCTTCATCGCATACTTTTTTCCAATTATCATCTTTAAGATATTCATCGTAAGACTGTCTTCCACCAATTCCATACACACCTGTTTCTTTTTTGCCATTTTTTTCAAGCATCACCGAAACATTGAAACGAATTAAAGGTCTAACATCTGTTAATACTTCACCACCTGATCTAATTATTTCGATGGATTTATGTTCTCCAGAAAAACTGGCCGTTACTTGTTGAACAATACCACCTTTTGCTCTCGTATAATTATTAACTTCTTTTAGGAGTTCTAATTTTGATTGAAGTGACTTTTCTTCAATGGGGTTAATATCTTTATAAAATTTTTCATTTGTCTTAGGAATCTCATGATTATAAACACCTTTTTTTGATTTCAAGGTTGACCTTAAATTATCAGCTGATTGTTTTAATGAATTTTTTGAAATTTCATTCGAATGGGAATATGCAACAACTTCATCTGTTATAGCCCTTAAGCCATAGCCTAAATCAGAACTGTAGGTAGAGCTTTTAATTTTATCATCATCCAGCACAATAGATTCACTTTTTGAATTTTCTAAATAAAGTTCACCATCATCACAGTTGCTTAGGGTTTCAGAAATAATTTTTTCTGCATCATTTCTTGATAAGTCTGTTTTGTTGAAAAAATCAGTCATATCAATCAATTAGTGATTATAATTATTTTTTCAATTGGTGTATTTCGCACATATACAAAGTAGCTAATTATAGGTAATTTTACTAATAAATAAAAAGGAACTTAAAATGAAAAAATTTGATGAATTAATGAATATTTCCAATGAAATAACAAATATTTCTGTAGATGAAGCTAAAGAAAAATTAAATGATCCAAACGTTCAATTTATAGATGTCAGAGATAAAGATAGTTTTTGTAAAGAAACGATAGGTAATGCAGTTAATTTAGAAAGAGGTTTGTTAGAATTTTACTTAGCAGACGGCAGTCCTTTAGAAAATGATATGTTTAAAAATAACCCAGATAAGGAATATGTGGTATTTTGTGGACTTGGTGGTCAAAGTACTCTTGCAACAAAAACAATGCAATATATGGGAGTAAAAAACGTAAAAAACATGACCGGTGGAATGACTGCCTGGAAAGAAAAAAAATAAACTGTGAAGGTCTATTTTAATAATTCATGTAATATTTGTCGAGCAGAAATAAATTTATATAAAAAGCAAAATATTAAAGACATAGAGTGGGTTGATATTACAGATAATAAAGCAGCTGAAATAGAAACTCAAAAAGATGATAAAGCTCTTTTGCGAAGACTGCATATTAAAGAAGGAGAAAAAATAATTGGTGGTGCAGAAGCTTTTTTATTAGTTTGGAAAAAAATTCCTAAATATAAATTTCTCTACACTTTTTTCAAAATACCAATAATTTTTACTTTATTTTCTTACTTTTATGAAATTATTGCTTTCTTCTTATATTTAAAAAATAAAAAACAACTTTCTAAATAAATTTTTTACTTATTGAGAGTAGCTATTAATTAAATTATATTTTTATTATGAATTTTAAAAAAATTTTTTTAATACTTTTATGTATAAGTAGTTTTTTTTCTTCTGCACAATCATCTCAAGAAAGTACTTTGAATGATCTTTTCGATCGGCTTGAAAAAGTCAATAATTCAAAAAGTGCCGCATTACTAGAAGAGAAGATTTGGTCTATTTGGAATGAACATCCAAGTAATAATAAATTAACTGAGAGGTTAGAATTTGGAACAGAACTGATGCAATATGGAGATTATAATTATGCTTTAAAAGTTTTTGATAATATATTGGCCACTGACCCTGAGTGGTCTGAAGCTTGGAATAAAAGAGCAACAGTATTTTTTTTAATGAAACGGTATTCAAAATCTCTAAATGATATTGAAAAAGTCTTAAAGATTGAGTCTAGACACTTTGGAGCGTTATCTGGACAAGCAAGAATTTTTATAAAACTTCAAGAGTATGAAAAAGCAATTACAAGTCTAAAAAAAATTATAAAATTTTACCCCTTGTTTAAAAGTGGTGAGTTGATACCTGAAATTGAAAGATTAATTAAAGAGGAAAGTATATAATTTAATCTTTTTTAGCTCTTTTTCTTGCAATTAATTGAGTTAACGAATCAACCATTAAATCAGAGGCTTTAAATATTTCATTTGCTTTAAATTCATGTGAGGAGTTTTTTTCAGGGTTCGTTTTATCTTCAATCACCATACCTTCATCTGGAGAATTATTTTTTATATAAATTAATAATAACCATTCTTCATCTTCTGATTCATCCCATTTAACAAAAATTTCTCCAGTTTCAAACCTTCTATCTATGCACCTTAAAATAGACATATGTCTTGTTATGTGTCGTTTGTTAAGTTGAAAAACTAAACTACTTGCACTTCTATAGTAACTTTCAAGTGATAACTCAATTTTCTGTCTTGCTACTGTATATTCTTTTTCTTTTTGGAGTAATGTTTCTCTATCTTCATCACCTTGAATCTTAACACCTAAAGCTTCAACTCTTTCTCTAATTTTTTGATCTCTTATAATTCTATATTTATCTTTTAACTTTTCTATTCTTTCTTGAAGTCCTGCGTAATCCTCTCTTTTTTCTTTTAAAGAAATTTTTTCAAGTTTTTCTAATTCTTTAACTTCTCGAATTCTAAATTTTTCAATTTGTTTTTCTAGTTGTAATTGCTTTAAAAATTGTTTTTGCCTTTCAGATTGTTCTATACGAAGTATTGCTTGCTCCTTACGTAAAAAAAGTTTTATATCTCTTGTTCTTTCTTTTTCTAATTTAACTTCGTCCTTTAAAGCTTTTTCTTTAAGCTTTGTGTTTAAAGCTTCCTCTTCTTGTTTTTGTTTTTGTATTAAAATTTTTTTCTTCTCTATTTTTTCAATTTCTTCTAACTTACTTCTTCTTCGCTCATCTTCTCTTGATATTTTATATTCTGAAATTGTATTTTCAATTTTATCAAAGAACGCTTGTATATGTTTTTCTAAATTAAAATTTATTTTAATTGAAAATTTAGATGGTATTGAATTTTGATATCTAACTATTTTTGTAATTAAACTTTCTTTCTTTTTTTTATATTCGAAAAATTTTTTAACATATTTAGTTTTAGTAGGCTTAATTTTAGTTCGCTTATTTTTATTAGGCTTAATTTTAGTTCTCTTATTTTTATTAGGCTTAATTTTAGTTCGCTTATTTTTATTAGGCTTACTTTTATTAGGCTTAATTTTAGTTCGCTTATTTTTATTAGGCTTACTTTTATTAGGCTTACTTTTATTAGGCTTACTTTTATTAGGCTTACTTTTATTAGGCTTACTTTTATTAGGCTTACTTTTAGTTCGCTTATTTTTAGTTCGCTTATTTTTAGTAGGTTTAATTTTAGTTCGCTTATTTTTAGTAGGTTTAATTTTAGTTATTTTTTTTTTTATTTTTTTCATACTTTAAAGAGTCTATGATTTATCAAGGAATGTTTTATAAATATACTCTCTTGTGGCTGGAGTTGATGTATAATTTTTAGTTAATTGAAGCTGGTATACAACCTGGTCACCCCATTTAAAAGCACTTTCACAGCTTGCTAAATAAAATTCCCACATTCTAAAAAATTTTTCATCAAACATTTGAATTATCTTTTCTTTATTTGCTATACAGTTTTCCTTCCAATGCCTTAATGTGTGAGAATAATGCATTTTCAAAACTTCTATATCAGATACAATCAGCCCAGCTCTTTCAATAGGGGCAGTAACCTCACTTAAACTAGGAGTATATCCTCCTGGAAAAATATATTTTGTTATCCAAGGGTGTGGGTCCCTTGGAGGATTAACTGAGCCTATTGTGTGTATTAATGAAATACCATCTTGGAATAATAATTTTTCAACTTGCTTAAAATAATTTTTATAAAATTTTCTTCCAACGTGTTCAAACATTCCAACACTCACAATTCTATCAAATTTTTCATTTAATTGCCGATAGTCTATAAGTTTAAATGTTACTTGATTTTCTAAGTTAAGTTCTTTTGTTTTTTTTACACAATAATTAAATTGATTCTCAGATAATGTTATTCCAGTTACTTCACACTGCGTACTTTTAGCAATATCGATAGCGAGTGATCCCCATCCACAACCAATATCAAGAACTTTTTGATTTGGCTTTATATTTAATTTTTTAATTATATGTTGAATTTTATTATTTTGTGCTGTTTCCAAACTATCATTTTCATTTTTAAAATATGCACACGAATATTGTTTTTTTGCATCAAGAAATAAATCATATAAATCATCAGAAAGATCATAATGATGGGCAACATTCATTTTAGATTTTTTTATAAAATTAAAGTTTGTTAAATATCTATATGTTCCACTAAGTTTATTTAATAATTGGCTAAAAAAGTTTACCTCGTTCCTACCAATATTCATAAGTGCAAGATCTAAAAAATTCGTTAGAGATCCGTTTTCAATTATAATAGTTCCATCAGAGTAAGCTTCACCAAAATATAAGTCTGGTCTAAATAATAATTTATAATGAAGTTTTTTATCTAAAAGTTTAACCTTAATTGGGTTTTTATTTTCTGGTGAACCTATAATGTATTGTTTTGCTGCTGCATCAACTAATATAAATCCATCTTTTTTAAATAATTTGTTTAAAAATCTTGCTAACTGCATTTTATTCTACCTTTAAAGATCCTAAAGAAAAATTTAATTTATTAAGATCATTTGTTAATTTTTTTTTATCTTTTGCATTTAAAAGGCTTAAAGGTGGTAGTAAGTTTTTATAAAGAATATCTGCATCTGACATAAATGAGTGCAAGCCAGATATCAAATTAAATTGATCAAAAACACTTCTGACATTACATAATAATTCATTAGCAGTCTGTTGTTTTTTATTTTTAAAATCGTCATAAACCTTTCTAGATATTGATGCAGTAACATTACATGTGGCAGTGATAATGCCTTCGCAACCTAATTCTAATCCTTTTAATAATTTAAGTTCTGAACCAGGTAATACAGAAAAATTTTCAATTTTTAAATTTTCATAAAGGTTATATGAGCTATCTTTAATACCTACTATTTGATCTGGAAATTTTTTTACTAATTCTTCAACACATGAAATACTAAATTTATATCCACATAATTTTTCAAAATTATAAATTATAATTCTACACTTAGGTAATGAATCTATTATTCTAGAATAAAATTCTATTACTTCATTGTCTCCATATTTATAGTAAGCGGGAGGCATAATTAGAAAATTATTAAAATTTAAAGATGAAGCAATCTTCATTAGATTTATAGTTTCGCTTAATGAATTTAATCCTGTACCAATTAAATATTTATCTTTATATTTACTTTCAGATAGTTGGTTTAAAAACCTAATTTTTTCACTGACTGATATCAATTGAGATTGCCCTGTGCTCCCAAAAATAGCAACTCCATGACAGCCTTGATCAATCAAGTTTTCTGAGTGTTTGATAGTTTTTTCAATATTTAGGCTTAAATTATTATCTAAAATTGACATTGAAGCCGCATAAATGCCTTTAATTTTGCTCATAAGTAAAATTTATATAAAAATAAAGCTTAGTACAGATTATAAATTAATAAATGAAAATTTTAGCAGTGCAAAATAGAATGGGAATTGGTGATATGGTAATTTTTTTACCATATATAGAGGCTATTGCAAAAAAATTTGGAGTAAGTGTGAGCATACTCGTAAAAGAAAATTCAAAGGCAATACAATTTCTAGGGGATAATGAGAAAATTGATAAAATAATTATTTTAGACAGAGATAACAAAAATAGAAATGGTCGTCATGATGGTGTTTTTGGTTTTTTTAATTTAGCAAAAGATCTTAAAAAGCATAATTTTGATAAAATTTTTATTTTTAACTCATCTTTTAGATTTAACTTAATTGCAAAAATAGCTAATATTAAAAATATTTATCAATACCCATTATTTAAAAAAAAAAATCAACACATAATTAATGCTGCAAAAAAATTTCTTAAAAAAAAAATTAACCTTAATGTTGAAAGTAATTCTCAAATTTTAATTGATCAACAATTAATAAATAAAACTAAAATTAAATACAAGATAGATGATAGTCATCTTAATATTTTATTAGGAATTGGTGGTTCTGGACCCACAAAAAGAATTCCTTCTAAAACATTTATTAACTTTATAGAATTAATTTCCAAAAAGTATGAATGCCAATTTTTTTTAGCAACTGGCAAAAATGAAGAAGAACAAAAAATTTTGCATGAAATTTTAAATACTAAATTTAAAGAAAAATGTATTCCATTAGACAGTTTAAGTTTAAAAGAAATAATGCCAATTATTAAAAATTGCAAAATATCAATTTGTAATGACTCCAGTTTTAGCCATTTATCAGCTGCTTTGGGAATTAAAACAATTGTATTAATGTCAGACACACCTTTGTTATATGGTAGTTACAGCCCAAGAATGTATCCTATTATTCCTGATGGTGAAAACTCAGTAACACACGATACACTTGGTAGAGACAAAATAGATCCAAATAAAATTTTTGAAAAATTAAATAACATTTTAAACTAAGAAATATTTTTTAAAATAATTTCCTTAGCTTCGTTTACTATTGTCGACAACCTTGCTGTTTCTGGAGAAATATCAGGATGTATTTTTTTTTGAATTTTTATATATGCTTTATTTACTTCTTCTTTTGAAGTTTTTTTATTTATGTCTAAATTTAAAATTTTATAAGATTCTTCTAAAGATAATATAGATGAATTTTTTACATTTTGATTTTGATTAAAAGAAAACCTACCTGAACCTCTTAATGTTTGAATAAGTCTAAATAAAGCAAGTAATTGAAATAATGATAAACCTTTCAACTTTACTAATGCCAAACTTAACAAAACTAATGGAAAAGATAATAAAAACCTACCACCTACAGCAAGCAAGAGAGCCAAAATAATAGATATAATAAAGATAGAAAACCTTACCCCTCTAGTAAGTTTCTTAGCTGAAACATTAGCAATAAATCTTAATAATAGATAAATAATTATAGAAATAATTAGTGAATAAATAAGTATATTCATATATTTAATTTGTCTCATGAAAATACCACAACTAAAGAAAAAACTGGAAATAAAAAAGTGTCATGGTGTTACATGGGAGGATAATTATAGTTGGATTCATCAAAAAAATATTTTAGATGTTTTAAAAGATGCAAAAAATCTGAATCCAGAGGTCAGAAAATACCTTGAAGAAGAAAACACATTTACAGATTTTCATTTAAATAACACAAAAAAAATTCAAAAAACCCTATTTAATGAAATCAAAGGAAGAATAAAGCTCGATGATGAAACTTTGCCTTATATTGATAATGGATATGAATATTGGACCAAAACAACTGCTAAAGGTAATTATTCGATTAAACTTAGAAAAAAAATTGGAACTAACAACATTGAAGAAATTTGGAACGGGGATAAAGAAAAAGAAAAATTAAATACAGAATATTTTGGTATCGGAGATTTAGAAGTTAGTTTTAATGATAAATATTTGGGTTATTCTCTAGATCTTAAGGGTTCTGAATATTACACCATTTATATAAGAGAAATAAACTCTAATAAATTAATTACTGAAAAAATAGAAGATAGCTCTGGAGGTATAACTTTTAGTTTGGATAATAAATATATATTTTATTCAAAGTTAGATCAAAATCACCGACCTAGAAAAATTTTTAGACATAAATTAGGTACAAAAGTTAAAGAAGATGAATTAATTTTTGAGGAAAAAAGTGAAGCATTCACTGTTGGGATAGATTTAACTTCAGATGAAAAATATTTTCTGGTTACAACATCTGATCATAATACTTCTGAGCAATACTACTTTCATGTAGATGAAGTGTTACCCAAACCTAAATTAATAAAAAAAAGAAATAAAGGAATACTTTATTCTATAAATTCTTGGAATGATAAATTTTATAACCATACCAATGAAAATGCTGAAGATTTTAAGATAGATATAGCTACAGATTTAGACAAACCAGATTGGAAATCTTTTATAGCTGCGAAAGATGAAGTTTTAATTGGTGGACTAACATTCTTAAAAAACTGGATAATAAGATCAGAAACTTCTGATGCTTTAGATAAGTTATTTGTAAAAAATATTAAAACAGGAATAGAAGAAAAATTAATTTTTTCAGATGAAATTGTTTATGTTCCTGGAGCATCTTTAGTTCAAAAAGATAAAAATACAGATAAAATTTATTTAGGTTATTCATCCCCCAAGACTCAGTCCAGAGTTTATTCATACAACTTAAGCACCAAGGAAAAAAAATTAATAAAAGAACAGGAAATTCCTTCTGGTCATAATCCAGACGATTATATTGTTGAGAGAGTTGACTGTAAGTCACACGATGGAAGAATGGTGCCTCTTACAATTACAAGACATAAAAACACTAAACTTGATGGATCTGCTAATTTATTGCTTTATGGCTACGGTTCCTATGGAAGCTCAATGAGTCCTAGTTTTTCATCTACTAGATTGAGCTTGATCGATAGAGATATTATTTGGGTAACAACTCACGTTAGAGGCGGAATGGAAAGAGGAATGAAGTGGTGGAAGGAAGGAAAGCTTCTTAATAAAAAAAATACTTTTGAAGATTATATTGCTTCAGCAAAATATTTAATTAGAAATAAGTACACTTCTAAAAATAAAATAATAGGAATGGGTGGTTCTGCTGGTGGTCTTCTTATGGGTGCGGTAGTTAATCAAGCACCAGAATTATTTTTGGGTATAATAATGGCTGTTCCGTTTGTAGACTCTTTAACAACTAACTTAGATCATTCTTTGCCATTAACTGTTGGTGAATTTGATGAATTTGGTAATGCTAAAGATCAAAGAAATCACTTTGATTATATTTATTCTTATGCTCCCTATAATAATATCAAAAAAATGGATTATCCTCATATATTAATTACAACAAGCTTGAGTGACAATAGAGTTTTATTTGATGAACCTGCAAAATTTACTGCAAAACTTAGAGAATATAAAACAGACAATAATTTGTTACTTTTAAAGACCGAAATGAATGCTGGTCATGGCGGTAAATCTGGAAGAGATGGAGCAATAGAAGAGATTGCTTTGGATTATGCATTTGTACTAAAAATTACAAAAAAAACTTAAAACAACTCCTGTTAATGTAAAAAAACTAAAAACACCCATTAGAGACAAAACCAATTACTATAGATTTAGAATCAATTTCGAATCTTCTTTCACAAATAATTCCATATTTTTTTGAATTATAAACTAATTCCAAGTTACCTACTTCATTTTTAAAATCTTCATCAGGTTTACCCAGATCCATCTGTAAATTACTTGAATCTTTTCCAATGTATTGGCTTAATCGAATATTTTCTTTTTCAACTATTGCATCTGTTTTTTGTTTAATGGTTTGACAACTAGAAAGAAAAATTAACAAAAAAACTATCTTAATAAAAAATATATTTTTCACTATTTATAACGTTACCATTTTATTTAAATTACTAATATTAACTTTTAGGTTGTATTAATCTTACAAATTAAACTTAAAGGTGTTTATTTTATTAATATCGAGGTGATTTTAATGAAAGAATCAAATAGGCTTTACTTAACTTAACTTAAAGGAGATCAAATGTTAGATACATACTTTGATTATAAAAAACATAAGACGAATTTTAAAACAGAAGTTATAGCCGGCGTCTCGACGTTTTTAACGATGGCATATATAATGTTTTTAAACCCTGTAATACTTGCTGATGGAGGTTTTGATTTTGGTGGTGTCTTTACTGCTACCGCTTTAGCAGCTGCATTAGCATGTTTTATAGCAGCTTTCTATGCTAAAACATGGCCAGTAGGCTTAGCGCCAGGAATGGGTATAAATGCTTTTATAGCCTACGGAGTTTGTTTGGGAATGGAATATACACCAGCTGAAGCGCTTGGTGCTGTATTGGTGGCGGGTATAGTGTTCTTAATTATTTCACTTACACCACTTAGAGCTTGGCTTATAAACTCTATTCCAAAAAGTTTAAAACTTGGAATTGGTGCAGGTATCGGATTATTCTTAGCAATAATTGGATTTCAATTAATGGGACTTACTTCTGACAATCCTGTTGTACTTGTACAGCTTGGTGATCTAAGCAATCCTCTAACTTTATTAGGTGCTGCTGCTTTCATTTCAATGATTGTAATGGAAAAAATGAAAATTAAAGGTAACATTATTATTGGTATTGTTGCTTTTAGTATAATTGCATGGCTTGGTGGTTGGGCTAATTTTAATGGTGTTGTTTCTTCACCACCACCTATGACTCACTTATTTGCTTTTGATCTAGGTGCTGCTCTTAGTGCTTCAATGGTTACTGTAATCTTTACACTTTTCTTCATAGATTTTTTTGATACAGCTGGAACACTTACAAGTGTTGCAAATGTATCTGGGAAAATTGGAAGCGATGGTAAGATTAAAGACATTGATAAGGCTATGTTGTCAGACAGTGTATCTACTGTTGCAGGTGCAATGATGGGTACTTCAACAGTTACAACTTATGTTGAAAGTGCTGCTGGTGTAAAAGCTGGTGGAAGAACAGGAATGACTTCACTTGTAATAGGTATATTATTCTTATTATGTTTGTTCTTTAGTCCATTAGCAACATCACTGCCTAAAGAAATTGATGCAGCTGCATTAATTTACATATCGACTTTATTTGTTCGTAATATAACAGATATAGAGTGGGATGATGCCGCTGAAGCTGGACCTGCTGTACTTGCGATGATTGCAATGCCTTTTACTTATTCAATTTCGAATGGTATAGCGCTTGCCTTCATTTCTTATGCAGCTATTAAAATTTTCACTGGAAAATTTGGTAGTACTAACCCAGCTATTTGGGTTATAGCAGTATTAAGCTTAATTAGTTTTTATGTAGCTTAAGAAATTAAAATATTTTATTAAGGGCGGTCTTCGGATCGCCCTTTTTTATTTCTGGTGTTTTTTCTTTATATCTTCAATCCGTATTTCTTCGTACACTTCAAAAGGTTGTACAATCCAAGGATCATTTTCTAATTTTACAGCACAATAATCTGGATCAAAAGTTGATTTTTTCTTCTTCCATAGTGTTGCTGTTTTAATTTCATCAATTTTACCTTTTATGGGCTCATATTTTTTTAACCAATCAACACTTTTATTTAAAGTAATTCCCGTATCTGAAAGGTCATCACATAGTAAAATATTACCACCCATATTTTTGGCTATAGAGCTCATCTCTCTAGAGAAAACTATTTGTCCTTGTTCATCCTCAACACCTTTGCCACTATAAGACTCAACTGCTAAATAAGCACATTTCAATTTAAAAACTCTACTTAATACATCAATCATTGGAGCGCCCCCTCGCATTATACCAACCAATAAAGTTGGTTTATATCCACTATCATAAATTTGAACAGCTAACCTCTCAACGGTATTGTTATAATCATCCCAACTAACTATTAATTTTTCACTCATGGTAACTTGATGTCCTTGTTATGGTTTAAAAACAAAAATTAAAAACGCTAAAAATATAAATGCTAAAATAGAAATTATTAATATAGAATTGTTAATTATTTTTCTACCCCTTAAATTAAAGTAGTGCCGTGCTGTAGCTGATATTATTGCAATTGAACATAAAATTAACCAATTATACTTATGATAAACTATAAAGCTGTAGTGTCCCGAAAGCATAATAAACAAAACTAAAAAAGTAGAATAATTATTGTGAATTGATCTCTGTTTAGCTGCTAAAGACAAACTGCCATCAAATTTTTTATTTTTTAAACTACTTTTAATTATATTCATTTGATTTGGAATAATCACTGTAAAAACATTTCCAAACATATTGGTTCCTAATATCAGGCCAACACTTAAAAATGCAAATTTTGGAGTAAATATTTTAGTTAAACCAAAAGATATTAATAACAATAAAGAAAAGGAAATAGATATGAAAAGTATATTATTTTTAATAATTGAAGATTTGCATAAAAAATCATAGACAAACCAAGAAAAAAATAAAGATATAATTGAAATTAAAATTGCATTAATTGGAGATATTTCTAACACTTTTTTATTAACCATTAAAATTCCAGAATTATAATAGTAAATTACTAATAGAAGTAAAATGCCTGTTATAAATGTTAAATAGCTTTGCCATTTAAAAATTACTAAACTTTTAAGATAATTTAGTGGTGGATACTTTTTTAACCTTGTTAATTTATAAAAATACCCTGAGTGCATTAAGTAACCCTCTCCAGCTATAGAGCTACTTGAGATACTTTTGTTAAGTTTATTATCTAAATAATTAAATAAAAAACTATTACCTACCCAAAGAATTGCAAATAAAACATGTCCCCACCTTAAGAGCAGTTCTAACCATTTTAATGTGTAGGGAAAAAAATCCATGTTAATATTTTATCTTATCTATCTTTTTGTTCCAGAGCTCAAAGGCTTTTAAAGCTTCTTTTCTCAACATTTGTTTTATGGGTATTTTTCTATCTTCATTTTTTTTAGAAATCTCTGAATAAATGAAAGAGTCATCAAAATCAATATTTTTTGCGTCATCCCTAGTATTTGCATAAAATATATTATCTACGTGTGACCAATATATTGCAGACAAACACATTGGGCATGGCTCACAGCTTGTATATAAATCACATCCAGAAAGGTCAAATGTATCTAGCCTCTTACATGCCTCTCTAATTGCAACTACTTCAGCATGTGCGGTAGGGTCATTTGATAAAGTTACTTTATTTGAACCCTCTGCAATAATTTTGTTTTGTTTTGTAATTACACATCCAAATGGGCCACCATCATTATTAGCACTATTTATTGAAAGCTCTATAGCTCTCAACATAAAATTATTTTTTATATTCATTATTTTCTATTAATTTTTATAGTTAATTCTATTTTTTAATTCATTTAAACTCATTAAAATTTTTTCTGGTGTCGCAGGAGCATCTAGAGTTGGTATTACTTTATATTTTCCAACCGATGCTATTGCATCTTTAATTGCATAAAATACACTCATAGCTAACATTAAAGGAGGTTCTCCTGTTGTTTTAGATTTATTAACAACATTTTCTTTATTTTTTCCTTGTTTAAATATTTCTACATTAAATTTTTTAGGAATATCACTTGCTGCTGGTATTTTGTAAGTTGATGGTGAAGTAGTAGTAATTTGACCATTAGTTTTCCAATTTACTTCCTCCATAGTAAGCCAGCCTTGTCCTTGCACAAACCCTCCTTCAATTTGTCCTAATTCTAATGCTGGATTGATAGCTTTTCCAGCATCCTGCAAAATATCAACCTGATCTATTATATTTTCACCAGTTAGTGTATCAATCGTAACTTCAGTTACTGATGCACCATAACAAAAATATAAAAAGGGCCTTCCTGAAAATTTTTTTTTATTAAAATTAATTTTTGGCGTTGAATAAAAACCAGAAGAAGATAATGAAATTCTATTTAAATAGGCTTCTTTAATCAGATAATCAAATTTAAATGAATTTTTATTAAATTTAATTAATCCCTTTTTATAAATTATATTTTTGATATTTTTGATATTATATTTTTTCTTAATAAATTTTTCTAAATTTTTTTTAATTTTTGAAACAGCGTTAAGTGCTGCTGCACCATTTAAATCTGTTGTAGATGACGCTGCACTTGCAGAAGTATTTGGAACTTTTGATGTATTTGTTGAAGAAATTTTTATTTTCTCAAAGGGCAAACCAAACTCATTAGCCACTAATTGAGCTATTTTTGTATTAGTTCCCTG
>Ga0307986_10001896_pt1 | contig 15108 bp, 16 predicted proteins | sample EllFjometageno82_FD_203170 | JGI IMG/M metagenome (GOLD analysis project Ga0307986, IMG submission 203170) | Marine microbial communities from Ellis Fjord, Antarctic Ocean - #82 | ecosystem: Environmental > Aquatic > Marine > Unclassified | place: Southern Ocean | collected 2014-10-09
AAATCTTCTATATCTTCAGTAGGCAGTAAATAATCTAATAATTGATAATTTTTTTTTTTATTATTCCATTTTTTATAAAAGATATTATCATTAAATAAATAGATTTTATCTGTTTCAACGTCTACCAATACTGGTATTAATAAAACTTTTTTTTTAACTGGCATTGATGGGAATACATTTTTTTTTTCTAAAAATTTTAAAATTTTTTTTTTATTAAAAGAAGTTTCAAGTTTTGCGGAATATTTATTGTTAACAAACTTTTCATTGCTAATAGTAAAAGAATCAATCATCGGTTTAATTTGTTTAATTGGAATATTTTTAATTTTATCCTTATCACCTGAGGTTGTAATCATAGTAAGTAAGTTTAAAAAAGAAATTTGAAACCCACTATCTATCACGCTATTTTTATCAAAATTAAGCTCAAATGGTGATGAAATTTCGATATCAACTACTTTAAAAATTTTTGCCTGTAAAAGAGTTGTGGAAAAAATTATTATAAATAGAACGAATGAATAAAAAAATATATACACTTTTTGTATCTTAAATAATTTATTAATAATTTGCATAATTTATACTAATGAAAAAAGAAAAATTTACCTATGAAAAAAGTGGTGTAAACATAAATACTGCTGATAATTTTATTAAATTTATATCTTCCATTTCATCAAATAATAAAGGCAAAAAAAAGTTTAATAACTTGGGTGGTTTTGGGTCAATTTCTAATATTCCAAAAAATTTAAAAAATCCAAAAATTGTAGCCTGCACAGATGGTGTTGGAACCAAAATAGAGATAGCTAATACTCTTAATAAATATGACACTATTGGGATTGATCTAGTTGCAATGAGTGTAAATGATCTGATTGTTCAAGGAGCGAAACCACTGTTATTTCTGGACTACATATCGATTAATAAAATTAACTTAAAAAAGTTAAAATCCATCATTAAAGGAATAATAAAGGGTTGTAAAATTTCTAACTGTCAATTAGTTGGCGGTGAAACTGCAGAAATGCCAGGCACTTATGAGAGAGGCAAATTTGATATAGCTGGTTTTGCAGTAGGTGTTGTTGAAGAAGAAAAAATACTCAAAAAAAAAGATATTAAAAAAAATGACTTGATATTAGCAGTACCATCAAGTGGCATGCATTCTAATGGATACTCTTTAGTAAGATATGTTTTAAAAAAAAAAAAAATCAATTTAAAAAATAATAAATTTCTCAAAAAAGAATTGCTTAAACCAACAAAAATTTATGTTAAAGAAGTATTAAATCTAATTAATTTTAATCTTATTAATGGCTGTGCAAATATTACAGGTGGTGGATTAGCAGATAATATTAAGAGAATAATTCCAGATGGATTAGTTGCAGACATAAATTTAGAAAAAATAAAAACTAAGAAAATTTTTAAATGGTTGAAACTAAATAATATTGAAGATAAAGAAATGTTAAAAACATTTAATTGTGGGGTTGGTTTTTGTCTAATAGTTAATCCAAAAAACATTGGCAAGGTTGCAAATTTTTTTTCTAGGGAGTTTAAGCCCTATATTATTGGAAAAATAACCTCTGGGAAAAAAAAGGTTAAACTTAATGGAAAAATTGACTGGTCTTAAAAAAACTAAAACTGCAGTTTTTATCTCAGGTAATGGCAGTAACCTAAAGAATATAATAAAATTTTCTAAAATCAAAAATTCACCTATTTCAATAGATTTAATAATCTCTAATATTCCTCAAGCTAAAGGCTTAAAATATTCAGATCAATTCAATATCAAAAAAAAAGTATTTAATTTCATGAACATCCGAAATGCTGAAAAAAATATATCTACAATACTTAAAAAAGAAAAAATAAAATTTATTTGCTTGGCAGGTTTTATGAAGATTTTATCTAAAGACTTTATAAAAAAATTTGATGGAAAAATAATTAATATCCATCCTTCTTTACTTCCAAAATATAAAGGTCTTAACACTCATATTAGGGCCATTAAAAATAAGGATAAATTTACCGGCTGCACTGTTCATTATGTATCAGCAAAGTTAGATTCTGGAAAAATTATTATGCAAAAAAAGATTAAAATAGCTGCCAGAGATAGCTCAGACTCGTTAACAAAAAAAGTTCTGAAGCTTGAGCATAAATTATATCCTGCCGCTATTATAAAAATTTTTAATTAATCTTTAAAAAAAAAATCAATTTCTATTTTAGCATTTTCAACACTATCAGACCCATGTACAGAATTTTTATCAATAGAAATACCATATTTTTTTCTTATAGTTCCTTCTGCAGCATCTTCTGGTTTGGTTGCTCCCATTAACTCTCTATTTCCTAATACTGCATTTTCTTTCTCAAGTAACATTACAACTATTGGTCCTGATGATAAATATGTGCATAAATCATTATAAAAAGGCTTTGTTTCATGAACTTTATAAAATTGTTCTGCTTCAGATTTTGCTATTTGAATTTTTTTTTCTTTAACAATATTAAACCCTTTGTTTTTAAACATGTCTTTTATTTCATTGTCTAAATTTCTTTCCACCGCATCTGGTTTAATAATTGATAACGTTTGTTCTATATTACTCATAATGTTCCTCTACTAGTTGATTTAATAATCTTACTCCAAAACCTGTGGCTCCACCTGGATTTAAATTTGCAGCTTTTTTAGAAAAAGCCATACCTGCTATATCTAAGTGTGCCCATGGTGTTTTGCTTGATACGAATCTTTGTAAAAATTGTGCAGCAGTAATTGATCCCGCTCCACCAGAATAGTTTATATTTTGCATATCCGCTATTGTTGAATTAATTAATTTATCATAATTATCATGCAATGGAAGTCTCCAAACTTTTTCTTTTACTTTTTCCCCTACTTTAAATATCTTATTTGAAAGTTCGTCATTATTAGAAAATAAGCCAGCATACTCTTCTCCCAGTGCCATTATTATTGCACCTGTTAAAGTTGCAAGGTCAATCATAAATCTTGGTTTAAATTTTGCCTCTGTAAAACTTAAAGCATCCGCTAATACTAATCTGCCTTCTGCATCTGTATTTAAAACCTCAATAGTTTTACCATTATAAGCTTTAACTATATCTCCTGGTCTTTGAGCATTACCACCTGGCATGTTCTCAACTAAACCAACTACACCAACCGCATTTACTTTTGCTTTTCTAGTAGCTAATGTTTGTATTAACCCCGCAACAACAGCTGAACCAGCCATATCATATTTCATTTCTTCCATAAATTTTGCAGGCTTTAAAGAAATACCACCAGTATCAAAACAAACTCCTTTACCTACAAAAGACAGTGGAGCTTTTTTATCTTTTTTATTACCATTCCATTCTAGTGTAACAAGAAATGACTCGTTTACACTGCCCCTTCCAACTCCCAACAAAGAATGCATTCCCAATTTTTTCATTTGAGACTCATTATAAACGGTAACTTTAATTCCAAATTTTCTTAATTTTAAAAGTCTGTTTGAATACTCTTTTGGATTAAGAACATTAGGTGGTTCAGAGACAAGATCTCTTGCAAAAAAAGTTCCTTCCTCGATTGCTTTGAATCTTAATTCATTTTTAATTGTTAATTTATTTTTTTTCCCAATTACACTTATATTGATAAGTTTTTTATCATTTTTAGATTTATAAATATTAAATTCATACGATTTAAGTTTTAAACCATGTAAGAAATAACCTATAAATTTTTCATAAATGTTGCTTATACTATCTGAGTTAACAAAATATTCACTTTTCTTCTCATTGTTTATTAATCCGTAAAATTCAGCTCCTAAATTTTCCATATCAGAAGTATCTAGATTGTTTTTAATAGACACTAGGACTATCTTCCTCTTAGAATTAATCTCAAAAACAAATAGATTTTTTTTTAAATCACTAGTTTTGAGTAAGTCATTCATGTAAGAAAACTCAGAATTAGAAATATATTTTTTTAGATTGCTTGTATTGAATTTTTCATCAACAAATAGAACGAGATTTGTTGAACTATTCAGGATATTATTTTTTTTAAAACTAATTTTAACAGACATAAATTTTTAAATACACTCTATACGTGTTCGGTGCTATATATGGATAAAATTATTATATTTCAATGAAAAAATTACTATTTATACATTTTTTTAAAGATACCTTAAAATTTTTTATTATTATTAATCTATCAATTGCATTAATAGTTTGGGTCATTCAGGCGGTTAATTACTTGGACTTTGTGAGTGAAGATGGTCATGGTCTGCAGGTATATTTTTCTTATACTCTTTTAAATTTCCCAAAAATTTTTCAAAGGATTCTTCCATTTATTTTTTTTATTTCATTGATCTATCAACTCAAAGCATATGAGGAAAATAATGAGCTTCTTATATTTTGGACGATCGGGATAAATAAATTGTATTTCATAAATATGGTTATTTTATATTCTTTTTTATTTTTTCTATTTCAGGTTATTCTTACCTCATATATTACACCAAAATCACAAGATGCGGCTCGATCTGTTATTAGAAATTCTAATATAGATTTTTTTCCTTCATTAATTAAGGAAGGTAAATTCATAGATGCAGTAAAAAACCTAACTATCTTTATTGAATCAAGAGACCCTGAAGGAAATTATAAGAATATTTTTTTAAAAGAATTGATTGAAGATGGTGGAACACAAGAAACAACTAGGTCTCAAGTTATATATGCAAAAAAAGGTATTCTAAAAACTGAAAATAACAGAAAGTATTTAGAGCTATTGAATGGCAAAATAGTTAATAACAATTATACAGAGTTAACTACTTTTTCTTTTACTAAAATAGAATTTAATTTATCTAAATTTGATTCTAAGTCTACTACTTATCCAAAAATACAAGAACTTAAAAATAAAACTTTGTTTAGATGTATAAATTATTATTCCAAAGGTAAAAAAAGTAAATTAATTGACAACGTTTTAACGTGTAATAAAAATTCATCAACACATGTTAAGGAAGAAATTTTTAAAAGGTTTTATAAGCCAATAATTATTCCTTTGTTGGCTTTGCTTACATGTTTAATTATTATGATACCAAAAGAGCATCCAAAATTTAATAAGTTCAGAATTGTTCTATTTTTAGTGATTATTACTGTAATAATAATTTCAGAGGTTTCATCACGCTATGCTGGCCAGAATATATTTGGAACATCTTTTTTTATCCTCTTTCCTTTAATTTTATTTTTAATGATTTATACATATCTTTTTAATAGGTTGAAAACTTAATTATCATTATGCTGAAAACTTATGAAATTTATCTAATCAAAATATTTTTAATTAAATTATTAAATATTACTATAATTTTTTTTTCATTAGTATTTATATTGGGCATATTTGAGGAGATATCTTTTTTTAAGGATCTAACAACTAGTTTTCACTACCCTGTTTTGTTTTCACTTCTTAACGCTCCTTCAGCTCTATTTGAAATTTTTCCATTTATCTTTTTAATATCTACTCAGTTTCTTTTTTTAGATCTGAATAAAACAAATGAATTAGATGTTTTTAAAATTAACGGTCTTAGTAATTTAAAAATTTTAAGAGTTTTATTTTTTACTTCTTTATTTCTTGGTTTGATTGTAATTTCTTTTTATTATAATTTTTCTGCTAAATTAAAATTTACTTATCTTGAAATAAAAAATTCTTACTCTAATGATAATAAATATTTAGCTGTGGTAAAAGAGAGTGGGCTTTGGATTAAGGATGAAGTTGATAATAAAATTTACATTACAAATGCTGATACTATTAGAGGTAATTTTTTAAAAAATGTATCGATTAATGAGTTTGATAATGATTTTAATTTAATAAGAACAATTAAATCTCAAAAAGTAGAAATATCTAATTTGGAGTGGGTTGTTTTGAAAGCAAAAATTTTTTCTGATAACAAGTCTATCCGTTACAAAAACCCTATCTATCTAACTACAAATTTTACTAAAAAAAAAATCAATAGTCTTTTTGATAATCTTACATCTCTTAATATTTTAGAGCTATTAAAGCTGAAAAAAGACTACTCACTGCTGGGTTATTCTCAAAAGGGGGTTGACTCTCATTTACATAAACTTTACTCATTTCCACTATATTTATCAATAATGACAATCATTACTGCTATTACCATGTTTAATATTAAGCGAAATCAGTCCACTATATTTCATCTAGTGTTTGGGGTATTTTTATCTGTTCTAATTTATTACTTTACTTACTTATTCAATTTACTAGGCGTAAATGCAAAAATTCCACTTCTTATTTCTGTATATTTCCCTTTTTTAATACTATCACTTTTTATATTAATAGGATTGATTAAGATTAATGAAAAATAATTTTACAATTTTATTTCTTATTGTTACCTTTTTTTTACTTGGTGAAAAAACGGCATATTCAAATGATTTAATTTTTGATACCTCAGAAATTACACTCTCCAATGATGGAAACAATATTATTGCTACAGACGGAATTGTGACGTCTAGTAACAACAAAATAAAATTAAATGCCAAAATTTTTAATTATGATAAAACGACAGAAATTCTTAAAGCGAGAATTGGTACTGCACTATTAGTAGAAAAAAAAATTGAGATTAAGGCTGATAAATTTTTATATAACAAAAATTTATCAACAATTGAGGCTATTGGTAATGTTAGGGTAAAGCACTTGGATAAAAATATCATAATTAATACACAAAATATCTATTATTTAGATTTTGATCAGACCATTAAATCTAACACCGAGTCTACCATCAAAGATAGTTTTAATAATTTTTTAACTACTGATGATTTTATATATACCTTAAGTGATAATTTATTAAAAATAACAAATGGAAAATTTATAGATATTGATAAAAATATAATTGATATTGAAAAAGGATATATCAATTTGTTGTCTGGTAAATTAATAGGTAAAGATATATCAATTAATTTTAACAATAAAACTTTTGAAAAAGATAATGAACCTAGACTTAAGGGAAATACAATCAATTCAGATGAAGGAGTATCCATTATTAAAAAAGGTGTTTTTACTACATGTAAAAAAAATAACGATTGTCCACCTTGGCAATTTTTTGCAGAAGAAATAAAGCATGATAAAAAAAAGAAGATACTTTTTTACAAGAATGCCTGGTTAAAAATCTACGACAAGCCAGTATTATATTTTCCAAAATTTTTTCATCCAGATCCCACTGTAAAAAGACAATCAGGTTTTTTAATGCCTACATTAGAAAGCTCCACTAATACGGGTGAAGCACTACGTACACCTTATTATCATGTTATTTCTAATAATAAGGATCTAACAATAAGACCGAGATTTTATTCAAATGAAAAAATATTAACTCAATCAGAATATAGACAAGTAAATGCTTCATCTGAGCTTACATTAGATGCAAGCATTCTTAGTCAAAAAACATTAGGTACAAAAAATCATTTTTTTTTAAAATCTATAAAAAAATTAAATATTACTAAATTTGATGAAAGTGAAATATTACTTAAATTAGAACAGGCTTCAAAAGATAATTATTTAAAGGTTTATAAAATAAAATCACCACTATTAAATAACGTAAACACTATGTCCTCATTTTTAGAATTTAACGCTTATAGGGAAGATTTATCTATAAACTCAAGCTTTCAAGTCTATGAAAATTTATCTAAAAAAAATCATGATAGGTACGAATATGTTTATCCAAATTTTAACATAAACAAAAATTTTGAAGCAAATCAAAATATGAATGGTAATTTTTATCTTAATACATCTGGATTTGTAAAAAATTATAACACAAATATATTTGAAAAAACTCTTGTAAATGACTTATCTTTTAATTCTAATGCAAAAATTTTAACAAATGGGTTAAAGAGTTCTTACAATATTGTATTTAAAAATGCTAACACAGATAGCAAAAACTCACCCATATATAAAAACAAAGCTAATCATGAAATTGCTGGCATAGCTGAGTTTAATACGTCTTATCCTTTAAAAAAAGAGACAGATACTTACACCAATATATTTAAACCATTAGTTTCCTTAAGGTATAGTCCAAATAAATCAAAAAACTTGAGGAATAATGAAAAAAGAATTGATGTAAATAATATTTATGGTTTAAATAGAATTGGTTCAAACTCATCTGTTGAAGGTGGTCTCTCTCTAACTTATGGATCTGAATTTTTAAAATTAAATAAAAAAAATGAGGAAATATTAAGTGCTAGTATTGCCAATGTAATAAAAAATGAAAAAGACAATAATATTTCTAGATCTAGCTCTTTAGGAGATAAAACATCAAATATCGTTGGTGGTTTGAAGTTTAACCTAAACAATAATATTAAAATAGATTACAAATTTGCACAAGACCACAATCTTAAAGATACAAATTTTCAGGTAATAGAAGGTGAATTTAAAGTTAATAACTTTGTAACATCTTTTGAATACCTTAATGAAAATGATACACTGGAAAAACAAAGCTACATAACAAACAAAACTTCCTACATTATGAGCGATTCAAAAAATATAGCTTTTGAAACAAGAAAAAATAAAAAGACCAAACTTACTGAGTTTTATAATTTAGTATATCAATATAGAAATGACTGTTTAATTGCTGGCCTAGAATACAACAAAGAATTTTATAACGATAATAGTTTAAAACCAGAGGAAAATATTTTTTTTAAACTTACAATTATTCCACTGGGTGAAGTAAAAAGCCCTAATATTAAAAAATGATAAATAGTAAATCATTTATTTTTGCTCTTACAATACTAGCTATATTTAGTTTGAAAGTGCTATCTATGGAAGATGTGTTTATCTTGTATAAAATAGATAATAAAATTATTACAAATGTTGACATTGAAAAAGAAGCTCAATATTTAATTGCATTAAATAATCAATTAACAAATTTAGAAAAGGATAAAATTTTTGAGATTGCAAGGGAATCTGCTGTGAGAGAAAAAATTAAAAAAATTGAAATTTTGAAATATTTTAATTTAGAAGATGAAAGTAAAAATAAAGATTTTGATGCATATATAAAAAATATTTATTTGCAATTAAAGTTAAGTAATAAAAAAGAATTTGAAGGATATCTAAACAATTATGGATTGACCACAGATTATGTAGAAAAAAAAATCCAAATTGAAGTTTACTGGAATCAGTTGATCTATGAAAAGTATAAAAATCAACTTAATATTGACATAATAAAATTAAAAGATGAAATAAAAAAAAATGAAAACAATTTAAAGGAAAAAGCATATGAGCTTTCTGAAATTGTTTTTGAGATAGATGATAAAAATAGTTTTGATAAAAAAAATCAAAGTATTAATGAGAGCATTAATGAAATAGGATTTAAAAATACAGCAAATATTTATAGCATTTCTGATAGTGCAAAATTTGGTGGAAATATAGGATGGATAGAAGAAACAAAACTTTCAAAAGAGATTTTGAAAATAATTTCGAAATTAGATGTTGGAGATCATACTTCACCCATACAAATGGGTAGTGACTATCTGATATTAAAGATAGAGGAGATTAAATATCAAAAAAAAGTAATCAATAAAAATGAAGTACTAGAAAAAAAAATTCAATTTGAAACATCACGACAATTAGATCGATTTTCAAAAATTTTTTATAATAAAGTAAAAATTAATTTAGCAATAAATGCCCAATAGACCAATTCTAGTTGTAGCAGGAGAGCCGAATAGTGTTTTCCTCGAAATTTTTTTTAAATCCATCAAAAGAATAAATTATAAGAATCCTATAATACTAATTGTATCCAAAAAATTATTAATTAAGCAAATGAAATCATTAAATTTTAATTATAAAATTAAAACTGTCAATAAAAATTTTTTAGGGCTAGACCACCTAGACAACAAATTTATTAACATCATCAATGTTGATTATATTTTTAAAAAACCTTTTGAAGAAATTTCATTAAAGTCAAATAAATATATAAATAAATGTTTTGACGTAGCTTTAAACATTTTAACAAGTAATAAAAATTGCAGCCTTATAAACGGACCAGTTGCTAAAAGATTTTTTTTGCGTGGTACATTTTCTGGAATCACAGAATATTTGGCAGATAAAACGAATATAAAAAATGTGGCTATGCTTATTTACAATAAAAAATTATCTGTCAGCCCAATTACCACACATTTACCTCTAAAAGTTGTCCATAATTCTATATCTAAAAAAAAGATAATTGATCATGTCAAACTGATCCATAATTTTTATAAAAAGAAACTTAAAAGAAGCCCCAAGATTGCAATAACAGGTCTAAACCCACATTGTGAAAGTAACTACAAGTCAAGTGAAGAAGAAAAGATAATTATTCCTGCTATTGTAGCATTGTCTAAAAAAAAATATCTCGTCAAAGGTCCCTTTCCTGCTGACACAATTTTTATGAAGCAAAATTTAAAAAAATACGATGTAGTTATTGGTATGTATCACGATCAAGTTTTAGCCCCTATTAAAACTTTATTTGAATTTGATGCAATCAATATAACTCTAGGCTTGCCATTCGTCCGTGTTTCACCAGATCATGGTCCAAATTCTTCTATGCTAGGTAAAAATTTATCTAAACCCCAAAGCCTAATAGAAGCTTTAAAATTCTTAGATAAATAAATGTTTATTAAACCCAAAAAAAGTTTAAGTCAAAATTTTTTGATAGATCGCAACGTTCTAGAGCAGATTGTTGATACAGTTGAAATTAAAGATAAAGAGGTTTTAGAAATAGGACCAGGCACTGGAAACTTAACCACATTTATTTTAAAAAAAAACCCAAAAAAAGTTTATGTAATTGAAAAAGATGACAATCTAGTTTTGTCATTAGAGAATAAGTTTAATAACGAAATTACCATTGTTAATGATGATGTTTTGAAAATATCTGAAGATAAAATTTCTAGTGAAAAACTAACTGTATTTGGAAATTTACCTTATAATATTTCTACTGAAATTCTTTCAAAATGGATAGTAAATATAAATAAAAATTTTTGGTTTGAAAACTTAGTGTTAATGTTTCAAAAAGAAGTTGCTGAAAGAATTATTGCACAATCTAATACATCAAAATATGGACGATTATCTATTTTATCAAACTGGAAATTAAATATTAAAAAAATAATAGACATTAAACCACAAAGTTTTTCACCACGTCCAAAAATTGATAGTACACTGCTATTATTCACTCCTAAAGAAAATTTCTTTGAATTAAAAAATGTTAGAAATCTTGAAATGATCACTAGAGTTTTTTTTAGTCAAAGAAGAAAAATGCTAAAAAAACCGTTTAACCAAGTATTCCAAAATGCAAAGGAAGTTTCAGAAAAGTTTAATATTGACCTTAATCTTCGACCACAAAACTTAGAAGCTGAAATGTATTTTAAACTTGTTAAAGAATATGAGGGTTTATGATGTTAATCTACTAACGTGTTCTCTAATGTATTCTTTATCGTAATCTTTTGACCCATTATTGATTTCTGCATCAATTAAATTACTAATCTTAGAGTAACACTCGTCAAGGTTATCATTTACAATTACATAGTCGTAATTTATCCAATGCAATACATCTCTACTAAATTCTTTCATTCTTTCTTCTGCAATTAATTTATCTTTCATGTCTCTATTTGATAGTCTTTCTAATAATACTTCTTTGCTTGGGGGTAGAATAAAAAAAGTGATTAACTTATAATTTAGTTTTTTATTTTTAATTTGATCAGCTCCTTGCCAATCAATATCAAAAATTACGTTTTCACTTTTTTCAAGTTTTTCTATTACTGGTGTTATTGTTGTTCCATAAAGATGATTAAATACTTTTGCATATTCTAAAAACTCTTCATTTTTAATTAAATCCTCAAATTTTTTATGGTTAACAAAATAATAATCTTTATTTGCAATTTCGTTGAGTCTTGGTTTTCTGGTAGTATGAGATGTTGATATATGAAAATTTTTATTTTGAGATAGAAGTTTTACTAAAGTAGTTTTGCCCGCCCCAGATGGGGATGATAAAATCACCATTATCCCATCTTTTTTTAAAGACATTTTAATTATTTAGTTTGCCTTACCTTCAATGAATTTAACTGCGTCACCTACAGTAAGAATTTTTTCTGCCTGACTGTCTGAAATTTCAGCTCCAAATTCCTCTTCAAAAGCCATTACTAACTCTACTGTATCTAAACTATCAGCACCAAGATCGTCTATAAAACTAGAATCATCTTGAATTTTTACTTCATCAATACCCAAGTGATCTGCTACTATTTTTTTTACTTTGATTGAAATATCTTCTGACATAATCTTCCTTTTTTGTTATATTTTGTTGATAGTTCAAAAAACAATTTTGTCAACCCAAATACATGCCTCCGTTGACATGTATAGTTTCTCCATTAATATAATCAGATTGATTAGAACTTAGAAAATTAACTGCATTTGCAACATCCTCTGGTTTACCTAATTTATTAGATGGAATTTTGGCTATTATTGCTTCTTTATATTTTTCATCTATTTGATCTGTCATTGCAGTACTTATAAAGCCAGGTGATATGCAATTCACATTTATTGATTTTTTTGCATATTCAATTGCAAGACTTTTGGACATAGCGACAATGCCTGCTTTTGAAGCTGTATAGTTTGCCTGGCCAACATTACCTGTATGTCCTACTACCGATGTAATATTAATAATTTTTCCAGATTTATTTTTAAGCATTTTTTTTATGGAATATTTACAAATTAAAAATGTTGAGGTTAGATTGATATCTATAACCTTTGTCCACTCCTCTAAGCTCATTCTAATTGTTAAATTATCTTTTGTAATACCAGCATTGTTAACTATGCAGTCAAGCGACCCCCCCAACTTCTCTGTTGCACTATTTATAAATTCTTCAATTTTCTCATGTTGAGAAATATCAAACTTGAGTATTTTAATATTACCAAATTTTACTTTTAACTCTTCTAATTTTTCAATTCTTGTTCCTGTTGCTAAAATATTAGCTCCATTTTTATGAAGCTTATCAACTATTGCATTTCCAATACCTCCAGTTGCACCAGTAATAATAATATTTTTATTTTTTAAACTATTCATCAATATTGATTAACTTTATATCCTCTTCGGTGTTAACTGAACTAACTTTAACATTTTTATCAATTCTCTTAATTAAGCCTGATAAAACCTTACCTGGTCCTATTTCAATAAATTGATTAACTCCCTTGTCAATCATTAGTAGAACACATTCCCTCCAACGCACTCTACACTCAATTTGTTTAATTAGTAAATTTTTTAGTTCTTTTGAATTTGATATTTCTTTACTTGTTACATTGGAGACAAGTGTATTTTTAGGTTCTTTAAAATTTAGTTTTGCAATCTCTTCACTCATTACAAGTGTTGCTTTACTCATTAATTTACAATGGAATGGGGCGCTTACAGGAAGTGGAATATTTTTAATATTCGCAGCCTTCAAGTCTACCCTCATCTTTTCCAGTTCATTAATTTTACCACTTAAAACAATTTGACCTTCTGAATTATCATTTGCAATATAGCATTCGTATTTAGATTTATTTTCTTCAATAATATTTTCTATTTTTTGAATTTCAGAGCCAAGAACAGCAACCATTCCACCTACGCCCTGAGGAACTGAGCTTTGCATGGTCCTGCCTCTAATTTTTAATATTTTAAGTGTATCTGAAAATGATAAAGATCCCGCAGAAGCTAAAGCAGAATACTCTCCCAACGAATGACCTGCAAAAAAAGAAGCTTTATTTAATTTAATATTGAATTCTTCATTGATTAACTTAAATATGGAGTAACTAACTAAAAATATTGCAGGCTGAGTATTTTCAGTTAAGTCTAGTTCTTCTTTAGGTCCATTTAAGATTAAATTAGACAAAGAAAAGCCAAGGGTGTCATCTGCTTCTTTAAATAAATCTTGAATTAGACTAAACTTGGCATGCAAGTCTTTGCCCATTCCTACTAATTGTGAGCCTTGTCCTGGAAAAATAACAGAAAACATTTAAATATCTAAATTTTATTATGGTTTTAAGTGTTGTAATTCAAATTTTATAATAGTATATCATCACTTTTTATTAAAGAACAATTATGAATTTATATGAACATACAATAGTTGCTAGACAAGATACTAGCCCAGCTCAGATCAAACAGCTAGCTGAAAAATATTCTAAAATAGTAGAGAAAAATGATGGTGAGATAATTCAAACTGAAGATTGGGGATTGTTAAATTTAGCCTATGATATTAAAAAAAATAGAAAAGGCACCTACATACACTTCAAGATTAAAGGTTCAGGAAAAATTATTGATGAATTAGAGAAAAATGAAATAATTGATAAAAACCTTTTAAGGTACATGACTGTTAAAGTTAAAAAATTCGATTTAGAGGCTAAATATTTTTCGAAAAAAGATGAATATGAAAAAAAAGAATATAAAAAAGAATATAATAGAGATTAAATATGCCATCAAAAAAAAGAGCAGGTAATAAAAAAAAAGGCAGTCAAAGTAACTTTGCAAAATTAAGTATTTTTCAACCTAATAAATATAAATTTAAAAAATCTTGTCCACTTTCAGTGAAAGGTGCACCAAAAGTAGATTATAAAAATATTAGATTGTTAAAAAAATATATGTCTGAGAATGGTAAAATCTTACCTTCGAGAATTACCAATGTTTCACAAAAAAAACAAAGAGAGCTTTCACTGTCTATTAAGAGGGCTAGAAACTTGGCACTGATTTAGATGAAAGTTATACTTTTAGAAAACTTAAGGAGAATTGGATCTATTGGGGAAATTATAGATGTAAAAAGAGGTTTTGCTAGAAACTATTTAATTTCAACAAAAAAAGCTCTTTATGCTTCAAAAGAAAATATTGCTGAAGTTCAAAAAATTAAAAGTGAACTGAACAAAAAAGATGATGAGAAAAAAAAAGAAGCTAAAAAAATTTCAGAAATAATCAATGGCAAAGAATATGAAATTAAAAAATTAAGTACAGAAAATAAAGAGCTTTACGGCTCTGTGAAACCAACAGAGATTGCAAAGTTAATACAGATTAATGATAAGGTGGATATCAAACCTTCAATGATACAACCAATAACTGAAATTAAATCAATTGGTAAATTTAAGGTTAAAATAATTTTACACTCTGAAATAGATTCTAGTATTACAAT
>Ga0307986_10001898_pt1 | contig 15084 bp, 12 predicted proteins | sample EllFjometageno82_FD_203170 | JGI IMG/M metagenome (GOLD analysis project Ga0307986, IMG submission 203170) | Marine microbial communities from Ellis Fjord, Antarctic Ocean - #82 | ecosystem: Environmental > Aquatic > Marine > Unclassified | place: Southern Ocean | collected 2014-10-09
TAATATTTACCTTAGTCTTGTTGTTTTTTATATTAACAATTTTTTTAAAGTTCTCATTAACACCATAATAGATAGTTTAAACGATATTTATTATTTTAAAGTTAAAGAGAAATTAGTAAAAAAGTTGATTTTGCGAGGAGTTTATAGTTTTCTTCTAATAACTCTGGTCTCAAGTGGTTTTTACATAAACAGCTTTATAAATGAAGGAGATGGCTTAAAGATATCTGTAGAAATAAAATCTGACAAAAAAAAGACCACGCAGGTACCAGATGTTGATAAAGAAAATAAATCTAAAAAATTAGTAAAGAAACCGAAGGTCTCAAAACTCCCTTATGATCCTGAGAACGATTACACTTTAAACACACAAACAGTATTAAACCTGTTTGAAGATTTAGAATACGATTTAGATCGTGTAAGAAGTAAAAAATTAGTAAAACCAATTTACTTTACAAGACTACCAAAAGATTTAAATGAAATTAAAAGTGTTTCACGTAAAAAAGAAACTTTTTTGCAGATCTTGCTGCCTCTTGTAGTTGCAGAAAATGAAGCCATTTTAAAAGATAAAAAATATTTGTTAAAAATATTAAAAAAAAATCAGTCTGAAAAAAATAAGAGTTGGATTAACAAAAAATATAAAAAATATAAAGTCAAAAAAAAAAATATAGACGAATTAATTAAAAAAATGGATATCGTTCCAACTTCTATAGCTTTAGCTCAAGCTGCAAAAGAAAGTGGATGGGGGACATCAAGATTTGCATTAGAGGGCAACGCTATATTTGGACAGTGGACTTGGAGTGGAGAGGGCATTGAACCACTTGAAAAGGTTGACGGACAAAAACATAAGATACTAAAATTTCCTATATTACGAGCTTCGGTTAAGGCTTATATCAACAATTTAAACTCACACTCAGGTTATAAAAGTTTTAGGCAAAAAAGACTACAACTGAGAGATCAAAACAAAAATTTATCAGGCTTAGATTTAATCCATGAGCTTGATAACTATGCACAAACAGGAAAAGAATATACAAAAATTCTAGAAAAAATAATTACGCAAAATGATTTAGATGAATTTGAAAGTGTGACTATAGATGACTTCAAAGAAAACAAACAATTAAAACTATAAAGTTAAAGATTAGCTACTACAAATTGAATACCTAACCAGCGCCAAGATCCATCCACTTCTCGTAAAGAGCAATTAATCCTACCTCTTTCAGTAGTAAATTTACCAGCTAAATTGATTTTAATTTTATAATCTCCTAGGTACTCAAGCTCAGATTTTCTCCATAAATTTTCTTCATTAGAATAGCAGTTAAGTAATTGAATATTTTTCAAATCATTGAAAAATTCTACAATAACTTGTGGAGGGTTATTGGCATCGGTTATGTATTTTTCTTTTGGTTCTATTGATTTAAATTTTAATGGGATAGTTTTAAGGATAGTTTTAAAACGCGATAATTCACCATAAGCCTCATTGATTGGGAATCTTGGCAACTCATAAAAATCTTTAGTTTCATCCGCAACTCCAGAATGCTGTCCAAAAGCATATTTAAAATTAAAGTTTTTAATAATGTTTTTAAAGTTATTACTATATTCTCCAAATGGGTATGAAAAAAAAGGAGAATTGTATCCTACATTATTTTTAAGATCAGTTATGGCTCGATCAATGTCATAAATAATTTCTTCATTTTTCTTATCAACCAAATATTCGTGAGAAAAACTATGGTTGCCTATATGAACAAATTTTTCTTTAGCGATTTCATTTATCTGATCCCAGTTCATGTAACCATAAGCACCTACCTCTCTAGTGTTTACAAACAACACAAAGGGTATTTTTTGTTGTTTTAAAATTGGCCACGCATGGTCATAAAATGACTTAAAGCCATCATCTATAGTCAGTAAGATTTTTTTTTCTTTTTTTTGGTTTGAAAGAGCATATTCAAAATTATTTGGGTTTATAAATTTGATCTGGTTCTTTTTTATAAGGTCTAAATGTTCTATAAAATTGTTTATTTTTATGTTTGTAGAAGGGTATTTGTTTTCTTCAAACCTGTGATACATAAGGACAATAACACCTTTATCTCCTATACTGACTGTTTTAGATAATAATTGGTTTGACAAAAATATAGAAAATAAAAAAATGATTAGAGATTTTTTAATAATTAATTGCACAGGTAAAAATAATTTTATTGCGTTAAAAATTGATAATAAGTTTTTTTCTAAAAAAATACAAACCAATTTTATCAAGAACGAAATGATTGTGTCAGATATTCTTACTTTTCTTAAAGAAAATAACGTAAAAATTAATAAAAAATTTTCTCTTATTGTAAATTCTGGACCCGGCAGCTTTTCTGGAATTAGAATTACCCTAGCTGTCGCCAAAGGTATACAATTAGTCTATAAAATAAATATTTATAGCTATAATTGTTTCTTATTAAATGCAGCACCTTATTTGAATAAAAAAATAAAAATTATTTCAATTCAAAAAACTAATAAATTTTATTATTATTCCGAAGGAAGCTTCAAAGATCATTATATTTTTACCGCACCAAAAAAAATTAATTTTAATTTTTCAGATAAAGAAAATTTTATAATTGTCGTTCCTCAAGAAATAATCAATGATGAAGTGTTTAGTAGTATTAATCAAAAAAAAATTAAAATAGCTCGATTCAACCTCAAAAACATTGAAATATTGGTAGAAAAAAATTTATTAGAAAATAAATTGATTAAACCACTATATTTAAGTTAAGTTATAATTAATTATATGAACAAAATAGAAGAAAAATGCATTACTAAAGGTGTTAGACTAACAGACCAAAGAAAAGTAATTGCAGAAGTTATGTCCGCTTCCAATAATCACCCCGACGTTGATGAACTACATAAAAGAGTTAATAAAATTGATAAAAAAATTAGCATAGCCACAGTATATAGAACAGTAAAATTGCTTGAAGAGTCTGGTATCATTGAAAAACACGATTTCAAAGGTGGCAAAGCAAGATATGAGGAATCCCCAGAAGAACATCACGATCATTTAATCGATATAAACAGCGGCGAGATAATCGAGTTTGTTGATAAGGAAATAGAGATTTTACAGAATAAGGTTGCTGCAAAGTTAGGTTACAAGTTAGTTGACCACAAACTTGAACTTTATGGCTCCAAAATAAAAAAATAATTTGTCTAAAAAAATATTTATTAAAACTTTTGGCTGTCAAATGAATGAATATGACAGTAACCGTATTTTAGATCTTGTCAAACCCATGGGTTATGTTGCAACACTTAATTCTCTAGACGCAGATTGCTATGTTTTAAATACATGCCACATTAGAGAGAAGGCTACGGACAAAGTTTATCATGATATTGGCAGACTAAAAAAAGAATTTAGAAATAAAAAAAAGCCAATGCTTTTAGTTACAGGTTGTGTAGCTCAGGCAGAAAACGAGGAGATGCTTAAACGAGAAAAGTACATTGATGGGGTGGTTGGCCCACAGTCTTATCACCAAATACCAGATATCATAAAAGAATTAGAAAATAATAAAGATAAAATTAATAGTACCGAATTCGAAGTAATAGAAAAATTTGATAGTTTAAATTTAGTTAAAAATTCGAACTCAAAAGTGTCTTCATTCTTAACTATTCAAGAAGGTTGTGATAAGTTTTGTCATTTTTGTGTGGTGCCTTACACGCGAGGACCTGAATACTCAAGATCTCCAAATGAAATAATTATTGAAGCAAAGCAATTAATAGACAATGGGTCTAAAGAAATTACATTGTTAGGACAAAATGTTAATGCGTACGAATACAAAAATCAAGGAAGTACATTTCGTCTAGCAGATCTAATAATTAAGCTTAGTAATTTTGAAGAGTTAAAAAGAATTAGGTACACAACATCACATCCTAATGATGTTACAAAAGATTTAATTGAGGCACATAAATCCTGTGAAAAATTAATGCCCATACTTCATTTACCTGTACAAAGTGGTTCTTCTAGAATTCTTAACGCAATGAACCGAAAACATAATATTTTAGAGTACCATAAGATTATTGAAAATCTTAAAAATGCAAAACCAGATATTAAATTTTCTTCAGATTTTATTATAGGTTATCCCGGAGAAAATGAAGATGACTTTAATCAAACATTAAGTTTGATAGAAAAAGTTAAATTTATTAATTCGTACTCTTTTGTGTACAGTTCAAGGCCAGGTACGCCAGCTTCAAAATTAGCTAACGTCGATCCAGATGTGGCAAAAAAAAGATTAGTTAAACTACAAGCAATACTTGAAAAAAATAATTCTAAGTATAAAGAAGGATTTTTAGAAAAATCAATAGAAGTACTTTTTGAGAATAAATTAGTTAATCAAAATAAATATTTTGGTCGTGATAAATTTTTAAACTCAGTTATTGTGCAAAGTGAAAAAGATTTAACCGGACAAATTTTAGACATTAAGATTAATTCTTTTAATCATAATGGTTTATTTGGAACAATATTATCAAATAAAAAAAAAAATTTAGCAGCTTAAACAATGTCTGAGATAAGTAAATTAGAACAAAAAATTATAATTAAAAAAATAGATGATGAAACATTAAACATTCAGATTCTAGATAATGATATTTTATCTTCGGTTGTAGGTGAATTTAATGCAAATTTAAAACAATTAGAAAAACTAACTCAAACCACATTATATTTTAGAGGTAATTCAATCACAATAAAAGGAAAAAAAGACAATATCATTAATGTTTCTGAAGCAATTAAATTTTTAATTAACAAATATCTTTTAACTAATAATATTGAAAAAAGTGATATAATTTTATCAGTGAATAAAAATTTAAATTCTAGCAATAGATCTAACGTACAGTCATTTGCACAATTAATTAAAACACCAAGAAAATCTGTAATAGCAAGATCACAAAAACAATCTGATTATATAAAAGCATTAAGAGAAAATGATATTATAATGGCGCTCGGTCCTGCTGGTACAGGTAAAAGTTTTCTCGCAGTATCAGTAGCTATTACTTTACTTATGGAAAAAAAAGTAGAGAGAGTTATACTCTCTAGGCCTGCAGTCGAAGCTGGTGAAAAACTTGGTTTTCTTCCAGGTGATATGAAAGATAAAGTAGATCCATATTTAAGACCGCTATACGATGCTCTATACGAGTTATTTGGCTTTGAAAAAATTGACAAAAAAATAGAAACTGGTGAAATTGAAATTGCACCACTAGCCTTTATGAGAGGTAGAACATTAAAAAATTGTTTTGCAATTTTAGATGAGGCTCAAAACGCAACAGAAACACAAATAAAGATGTTTTTAACTAGAATAGGAGAAAATTCAAAACTAGTAGTCAATGGGGATCCTACTCAAATTGATCTAATCAACAAAACTCATTCAGGCTTAACAAAATCTAAAGATATTTTAAAAAATATTGAAGAAATAAAAATTATCGAATTTGATCATAACGATGTTGTGAGACATCCACTTGTGTCAAAAATCATCAAAGCTTATCAAAAAAAAACTGATGATCAAAGCTGATGTATTAATTGTCAATAAAAATTGGAAAAGACATATTAAAATTCCTAGTTTTTATATAAATAAAAAACTTAAAAAAATAAATAAAAAATTAAGTATATTTAAAAAAAATAATTTTAAGTTTACAATTTTACTTGCGGGCGACAATGAAGTTAAAAAATTAAATAACAAATTTAGAAAAAAAAATATAACAACAGACATTTTGTCTTTCCCGTTTCACGAAAAAAAAACATTAAATATATTGTTGAAAAAAAAAAAAACTAAAGTTTACCTAGGAGATATAATAATTAATTTAAATAAAATGATCTCAAAAATCAAAAAAAAAGATTTTTTCTCAAATTTTGATAAGATTTGGATCCATGGTCTTATTCATTTATTGGGTTATCGTCATAAATTAAATCGAGATTTTCTTATAATGACAAAATTAGAAAATAAGCTAATTAAATCCGCAAAATAGTATGATTTTAGAATTTTTAAATAGCAGGTTTGTTTTAATTTTCTTATTACCATTTACACTAGGAACATTAACAGTTTTTAGTTTTCAACCATATAATTTAAGTCTTATAAATTTTGCAATTATTCCTATTTTTTTCTTACTTACGACTTATGTACAGAAAAAATCCAAAAACACATTTAGAAAAAAACCTTATTTACTAAATTTATTTTTTATTGGATATTTGTTTGGAATTGGTTTTTTTTTAGCAGGTACACATTGGATATCAAACGCACTTACATTTGATGAAAATTTTAAAATTTTAATTCCTATTTCTATAATAGGCTTACCTTTATTTCTTGGCATTTTTTTTGGTATAGGCAATTTAATAGTTGGGCCCTTTTTACAGAATAACTTTATATCTATTTTACTATTCTCAAGTTCTCTAGCTTTCATGGATTATGTTCGGGCTAAAATACTAACTGGTTTTCCTTGGAATCTTTGGGCTTATAGCTGGTCTTGGAAACCAGAAATACTACAATCTTTATTTTACCTTGGTTTTTTTTCTTTCAACTTATTCTGTATCATAATTTATTGTACGCCTCTTTTATTAGTTTTTAAAAAAAAAAGTAATCTTGTATTATTTTTTTTATTAGGATTTATTTTTTTTGGCAATTATATTTATGGCTCTTCAATAATAAAGAAAAATGATAAAAATATATCTAAATTTGAATTAAACTCGAGTAACTCAATCTATACAAAAATCATTTCACCCAATTTTGATTTAAAATATAATTTATCTAATACTAATTTAAGTAAAAACATATCAAGCTTGATAAAGTATAGCGAACCAGATAATAAAAAAAAAACACTCTTTGTGTGGCCTGAAGGAGTTTTTACTGGTTTTAATTTTGACCAGATTAAAGAATATAAGAGTTTATTTGAAGAAGCATTTTCTGAAAATCACTTAATAATATTCGGATCAAATATAGATCGTGAAGTTGAAAGTAAAAATGAAATCTTTAATAGTTTAATTATCGTTAACAATAAGCTCGATATTGTGTTTCAATACAATAAAATCAAATTAGTTCCTTTTGGAGAATTCTTACCTTTTGAAAATTTTTTAGGCAATCTTGGGTTAAAAAAAATTACAGAAGGTTATGGCTCATTTTCAAAAGGTGTTAATAACAGTATTTTCGCTTTAGATAATTTAAAAATATTGCCACTAATTTGTTATGAAATAATTTTTCCTGAATTAAATCAAAGTCCAAAAAATGTGATTGTAAATATTTCAGAAGATGCTTGGTTTGGAGACACCATAGGACCTGATCAGCATTTTGCCAAAGCTATTTTTAGAGCAATAGAAAGCAATGTTTATTTGGCCAGATCAGCTAATAAGGGTTTTAGCGCTTTTGTAGACAACAAGGGAATTGTGAAAAAAGTTTTAAAACCTAATGAAACAGGTGTTATCGAGCTTAATATACCATTTATAAACAATGTAAAAAAAAAATATAGAATTAATTTGATATTTTTTGTTCTTTTAATTACATGTGTTTTTACTTTTAGCGTATTAAGAAAAAATGAAAAAAAATAATTATTTATTTACAAGTGAATCAGTTTCTGAAGGTCACCCAGACAAAGTCTGCGATAGAATTTCGGATATGGTTGTTGATTCATACCTATCAAAAGACTCTTTTTCAAGAGTTGCTTGTGAAACTTTGACAACAACAAATAAAGTAGTTTTAGCAGGAGAAATTCGTGGTCCCGAAATTAAAAAAGAAGAGTTAATCCAAAAAGTTAGAGATTGCATTAAAGATATAGGCTACGATCAAGATGGTTTTAGCTGGAAAAATCAGACTAGTATTGAATCTTACTTACACGCTCAGTCATCAGACATAGCTATGGGTGTAGACTCAAAAGGGAATAAAGAGGAAGGAGCTGGAGATCAAGGTATTATGTTTGGGTATGCATGTAACGAAACAGAAGACCTAATGCCAGCACCAATTCATTATTCTCATAAAATATTAAGATTAATGGCTGAAGACAGAAAGAATGGTTCTTTACAAGGAATTGAACCTGATTCGAAAAGTCAAGTTACAATGCGGTACGAAAATGATAAGCCAACAAATGTTACATCGGTTGTAATTTCGACACAACATTCAAAAGATTTAAACCAAGAGCAAGTTAGAGACCTTGTTTATCCCTACATTAAAAAATCTATACCAGAAAATTTACTAAAAGATTTGGATGATAAAGAAATATATATAAATCCTACTGGCCAGTTTATTATTGGTGGGCCTGATGGCGATACAGGTTTAACAGGAAGAAAAATTATTGTTGACACTTATGGAGGAGCCGCACCACATGGTGGTGGAGCATTTTCCGGTAAAGACCCAACAAAAGTTGATAGATCAGCCGCATATATATCAAGATACTTAGCAAAGAATATTGTAGCTGCTGGTGTCTCAGAAAAGTGTTTAATCCAACTAGCTTATGCAATTGGTGTTTCAAAACCACTTTCTATTTATGTAAAATTAGAAGATAAAGATGAAGAAAAAAATGAAGATGTAAGAAAATTAATAGAAAAAAATTTTGATTTGTCCCCGAAAGGAATTCGAGAATTATTGAGTCTAAACAGATCTATTTACGAAGTTACCTCAGCTTATGGTCATTTTGGCAGAAAGCCTACAAATAAAGGTGAATTTTCTTGGGAAAAAACTGATAAAATTAATATCTTTAAAATGTAACCTTGAAAAAGCCTTAAATTTTCATTAAATATATATAAAATTAGATGTTTACAGAATGGGCTTTAGCCCATTTTTTTTTGGAGCAAACTAAAAAAGGAAAAAATGCTAAATAGAGGATTAGATAAAGTAGAATTATTAAGAATAGTAGAAGCAGTTGCAAACGAAAAATCTATAGATAAAGAAATAGTTTTAGAGTCAATGGAAAGCGCAATTCAGAAAGCGGCTTTAACAAAATTTGGAACTGAAAATAATATTAGAGTTATTATCGATCGAATAAGTGGAGAAATTAAAATCCAAAAAGTTCTTGATATTGTTGAAATAATTGAAGATCCAAATAAACAAATAATTTTAAGTGATGCACAATCTATAGATAAAAAAAATAAAGAACTCGAGGTTGGAAGTCAAATATTTGAAGACTTACCACAAATAGATTTTGGAAGAATAGCGGCTCAAAGCGCCAAACAAGTTATTAGTCTAAGAGTTAAGGAAGCTGAAAAAAATAGACAATACGAAGATTTTATCGAAAAACAGGGTCAAATTTTAAGTGGAATTATTAAAAGATTAGAATATGGAAATGTAATTGTAGATTTAGGAAAAGCAGAAGGTGTAATTAAAAAAGATGAGCTTATACCAAGAGAAATATTAAAGACAGGCGATCGTGTAAAAGCCTATTGTTATGAAGTAAAAAAAGAACTTAAAGGACATCAAATATTTTTATCAAGAGCTCACCCGCAGTTTTTGGCTAAATTATTTTTTTTAGAAGTACCTGAAATTTATGAAGGAATAATAGAAATAAAAGCAGTTGCAAGAGATCCTGGGAGCAGAGCTAAAATATGTGTTTTTTCAAAAGAAAGTTCAATAGATCCTGTTGGTGCGTGCGTTGGTATGAGAGGAAGTCGTGTCCAAACTATAGTAAATGAATTGCACGGTGAAAAAATTGATATAATCAAATGGACGGAAGATTTACCTACATTAATTTCCGAGTCTTTATCTCCCGCAGAAATACAGAAAGTTTTAATAGATAAAGACAATAAGAGAATTGATGTAATTTTGACAGAAGAAAACTTAAGTAAAGCCATTGGAAGAAGAGGGCAAAATGTTAGGCTCGCATCAAAGCTAACTAATTACGAAATAGATATTTTAACAGATCAAGAAGACTCTGAAAGAAGACAAACAGAATTTAAAGAAAGAACCGAAAATTTAGTTAAAAGCTTAGAGGTAGATGAAACTCTAGGCCAACTCCTGATATCTGAGGGTATGCAAAGCATAGAAGAAATAGCCCAGGCAAATACAGACGATATTGCTAAAATTGAAGGTATAGATGAAGCTACGGCTAGCGAACTAATCAACAGATCAAAGGAAAACATAATTAAAGAAAAAGCAGAGATTTCGAAAAGATTAAAAGAACTGGGTGTTGAAGATAGTCTGGCTAACTTACAAGGTATTACTCAGGGAATGTTAGTTTTACTTGGACAGAGAAATATTAAAAAATTAAATGATTTTGCCGATCTCTCTTCTGATGAGTTGATAGGTGGTTTTGACGAAATAAAAGGGAAAAAAATTAGAATAGAAGGATATTTAGAAGAATTTTCCCTTTCAAGAGAAGAAGCCGATCAACTGATTATGTCTGCAAGGGAAATAGCATTTAAATAAAACATTTATGGAAGATCAAAAGAAGAAGAAAAAAACTTTAACTATTTCAGCAAATCCATCTAAAAAAATTGATCTTTCATCTCTATCAAGAGATGGAAAAAAAACTTTTTCTATAGAAAAAAAAACTCCTTTTAGATCTTCGAAAGAAAACAAACTAAGCTCCAAATCTGGAATTTCAAAAAAACCAGAGCCTGTAAAAAAAACTATTATAAGAAAATTTATTGAGCAACAGGCTACAAAAAACTTTATAAAAAAAGATATAAAAGTACCTTCCAAAGCAAAGCTAAAACTTGATCCATTATCTTTAAAAAGAGATTTTAAACTTACTGTGTCCAGAGCTATGAATGTAGAAGAAGTTGAAATCAAACAAAGAAGTTTAGCATCCGTTAAAAGAGCAAGACTGAAAGAAAAAAAATCAGAAAATCCTGATGATAAAAAAGAAATAGTAAAAGTAATAAGGGACGTTAATGTTCCAGAGCAAATTACTATTCAAGAACTTTCGAATCGTATGGCAGAAAGATCAGCTGATATTATAAAATTTTTATTCAACATGAAAGTTGTTGCAACTATAAATCACATTATTGATAAAGATACTGCGGAATATATTGTAAAAGAATTTGGGCACAATCCAATTATTGAAACTGCACCTGGTTTAGAGATAAAGAAAAAGAAAAATCAATTAGAGGGAAAAATAGAAAAAAGACCACCAGTAGTTACTATAATGGGCCATGTTGATCATGGTAAAACATCTTTGCTTGACGCACTAAGAAATGCAAATGTAGTATCTGGGGAACACGGTGGAATAACACAACATATTGGAGCATATCAAGTTAAAACTGAAAAAAATAATATTATAACTTTTATTGATACTCCTGGTCACGCTGCATTTACAGAGATGAGAGCACGCGGGTCTAAAATTACGGATATCGTTGTTTTAGTCGTTGCAGCTAATGATGGAATTATGCCTCAAACAATCGAAGCAATACAACATTCTAAAGCAGCAAAAGTTCCAATTATAGTAGCTATAAACAAATGCGACTTACCAGATAAGAATATAACTAAAATTAAAAATGATCTAATGAAGTATGAGTTGATAGCCGAAGATTTTAGTGGAGACACTTTATTTGTAGAAGTTTCAGCAACACAGAAGATTAATTTAGACAAACTAAAAGAGAGCATTTCACTTCAATCAGAAATACTGGATCTCTCAGCATCTTTTAGTGGACCTGCAACAGGAGTGGTTATAGAATCAAAAATAGATAAAGGTAAAGGCCCTGTCTCAACAATACTAATAACTAATGGTGTATTAAAAAAAGCTGACTATTTTGTTTGTGGAAATACCTATGGAAAAATTAGAGCGATGATTGACTACGAAGGTAAATTGATAGATGAAGCTTCTCCTTCTATGCCCGTTGAAATTCTCGGAATGAACGAGTCAGTATTTGCCGGAGCAGAGTTTATAGTTACAGAAAATGAGGATAAAGCCAGAGAAATCTCTGAGTTTAATAAAATTGGTTCCGTTTCAGCAAAACCAGCTGTTAAGGACAAGGCTTCAATATTTGAAAATCAAAATACAAAAGAGGAATTAGATATAATAATAAAGTCAGATGTTCAAGGATCAAGTGAGGCATTAAAGAATGCTATAAATAAAATCGAGCACCCTGAAGTAAAAACAAATATTATTTTAGCTGATATAGGAATGATTAATGAATCGGATGTTTCTTTAGCAAAAGCATCAAATGCTCTTTTGATTGGTTTTAACGTAAAGCCAAATAATCAAGCTAAAAAATTAGCCGAACAACAACATGTAGAAATTAAATATTTTAATATTATTTATGAAGTACTTGAACTTGTTGAAAAAGGTCTCTCGGGCTTACTAGAACCAGAAATAAAAGAAACAATTATTGGATCTGCAGAAATTTTAAAAGTTTTTAAAGTCTCTGATGCAGGAAAAATAGCAGGTTCGAAAGTAACAGAAGGTGAAATTAAAAATAAAGTGAAAGCAAGGCTGATACGAGATGGTGTTGTCGTTTACACTGGTGAAATTTCAAGTATATTTAGAGAAAAAAACCAAGTGAAAGAAGTTAAAAGTGGTTTAGAATGTGGAATAAGCCTAAAAGATTTTATAGATTTTAAAGAAAAAGATGTAATAGAGGCGTACCTTTCTGAAAAAATAAATAGACAAATATAAAAATGGGAAAAGGCAAAAAATCGCCAACATACTCTCAGAGACAACTTCGTGTAGGCGAATTGATCAAGCAAAATATAGGTGAAATATTTATAAGAAATGAAGCTAAAATATTAGCTCTAAACACTAGTCTAGTAACGGTAACAGAGGTAAAAATGACTCCAGACCTTAAATCTGCAAGAGTGTATGTAATACCACTAGGAGGCAAAGAGGCTAAAAGAATAGTAAGTATCTTGACGGAGTTCGCTCATCTTGTTAGAAGGGCACTATCAAAAAAGCTTGATATGAAGTTTCTTCCTAGACTTGCATTTGTAGAAGATAATTCTTTTGAATATGCGGAAAAGATAGAAAGATTAATTAATATAAATAAAAAAAATGACGCAGAAAAAAAAAGAAACAATTAAATCTCTCGCTATTCACGCGAAAGATGTAGGTTCATCAGAAGTGCAAGTTGGATTATTAACCGACAAAATAACAAGATTATCAGAGCATTTTAAAAAATTTAAAAAAGACAAGCATTCTACGATGGGCTTAACTAAATCAGTTAATAGAAGAAAAAAACTCTTAGCTTATTTAAAAAAAACAAATCCAGATTCTTATACTAAAGTAATTAAACAATTAAATTTAAGGAAATAATGTTCAAAATACACAAAGAAGAAATAGAAATTAATGGAAAAAAAATAACACTAGAAACAGGTAAAATTGCAAGGCAAGCTGACGGAGCAATAATAGCAACATGCGGTGAAACAGTAGTTATCGCAACTGTGGTAGGAGCAAAAAAACTTAGAGACGGGCAAGATTTTTTTCCACTATCTGTAAATTATCAGGAAAAATATTATGCAGCGGGAAAAATTCCAGGTGGATATTTTAAAAGAGAAGCAAGACCTACTGAATCCGAACAATTAATTTCAAGATTAATAGACAGACCAATAAGACCTTTATTTCCGTCAAGTTTTATGAATGAAGTTCAGTTGCTTCCAACAGTTTTGTCTTATGATGGAGAAAATCAAGCGGATGTCTTATCCATTATTGCATGCTCTGCTACATTAGCTATTTCTGGATTACCTTTTGGTGGCCCTATCGCTGCAAGTAGAGTTGGATTTAAGGATGGTAAATATTTATTAAACCCGTCACCAAAAGAATTAGAAGAATCAGAATTAGACCTAGTTGTTGCCGGAACAAAAGATGCAGTTTTAATGGTCGAGTCCGAGACTTCCGGGTTAACAGAAAAAGTTATGCTAGATGCAGTTAAGTTTGGACATGAAAATTTTATACCGATTATTGAAGCAATAGAAAAACTAGCACAAAAAGCTGGTAAACCTAAATGGAAAGTTGAAGCTCCAGATCACTCTGCAGTTAAAGCAAAAATTGCTAAAGCTTTAGAAGCAGATCTTAGATTGGCATTTAAAGAAATAGATAAAAAGAAAAGATCATCTGCAATTTCAGAAGCAGAAACAAAATGTAAGGAAATGTTTGCAGAAGATGAAAATGTTAGTGAAAACCAAGCAATGGCTCAGTTAAAATCACTTGAAAAAGATATTGTTCGTACTGCAATTCTAAAAGACAAAAAAAGAATTGACGGAAGAGGTTTAGCTGATGTTAGACAAATTAAATGTGAAGTTGGAATTCTGCCTAGAACTCACGGATCTGCTTTATTTACCAGAGGTGAAACTCAAGCTCTAGTAGTAACTACACTAGGGATGTCAGACGATGAGCAAAGAGTTGAAAGCTTAAATGGCATGCAAAGAAACAGATTTATGCTTCATTATAATTTTCCACCTTTTTCTGTTGGAGAATGCGGAAGAATAGGAACAGGTAGACGAGAAGTAGGTCATGGAAAATTAGCATGGCGAGCAATAAATTCATCTTTGCCAAAACCAGAAAATTTTCCTTACACTTTAAGAGTTGTATCTGAAATTACAGAATCAAATGGCTCTTCGTCAATGGCCACTGTTTGTGGAACATCGCTAGCCCTTATGGATGCTGGTGTGCCTATGAAAGAACCAGTAGCAGGTATAGCTATGGGCTTAATTAAAGAAGGAAAAGACTTTTCAGTATTGTCGGACATTCTAGGAGACGAAGATCACTTAGGAGACATGGATTTTAAAGTTGCAGGAACTAAAAGTGGAATAACGTCTCTACAAATGGATATTAAAATTGAAGGTATAACGTTTGAAATAATGGAGAAAGCTTTAGATCAAGCAAAAAGTGGAAGAGAACACATTCTAGGAGAAATGGACAAAGCTCTAAAAGTATCAAGAACAGAATTTTCTAAACACACGCCTAAAATGGAAATTATAACAGTAGATAAAAAAGACATAGCAACTGTTATAGGAAAAGGTGGAGCAACTATTAGAGAGATTGTAGAAAAATCAGGAGCAAAAGTAGACGTAAAAGACACTGGAGAAGTAACAGTGGCAGCGCCAGATGAGGAATCTAGAAAAATAGCAATTGATATTATTAAGAGTTTAGTTGCAAAAGCTGAAGTTGGAAAAATTTATAAAGGTAAAGTTGTCAAAGTAATGGAGTTTGGAGCTTTTGTTA
>Ga0307986_10001899_pt1 | contig 15083 bp, 13 predicted proteins | sample EllFjometageno82_FD_203170 | JGI IMG/M metagenome (GOLD analysis project Ga0307986, IMG submission 203170) | Marine microbial communities from Ellis Fjord, Antarctic Ocean - #82 | ecosystem: Environmental > Aquatic > Marine > Unclassified | place: Southern Ocean | collected 2014-10-09
GAGTCTTCCTTTAATTGAGGGGCAAGGAAATTTTGGATCTATAGACGGAGATCCACCAGCCGCAATGAGATATACGGAAACAAAATTAGGAAAAATTTCACAATTTTTAACTGAAGATTTAGAAAAAAATACAGTAGCCTACAGAAACAATTATGACGAAACAGAAAGAGAGCCTGTAGTTTTACCGTCGCAATATCCAAATCTTTTAGTTAACGGAGCGGGCGGTATTGCAGTTGGAATGGCAACTAGCATTCCACCACATAATTTAGGAGAAGTAATAAATGCAACTAATGCATACATAGCCGATAAAAATATTACGATTGCGCAATTAATGAAACATGTGCCTGGTCCAGACTTTCCAACAGGCGGTGTCATTATTGGAACTGACATTATCAAACAAGGATACAACAAAGGAAGAGGTTCGTTTAAAATTAGAGGAGAGATCGAAGAAGAAACTCTTAAAAATGATAGATCGGTTTTAATAATTAAATCTATTCCATATCAAGTTAACAAATCTGTTTTAGTAGAAAAGATAGCGCAGTTAGCTAGAGAGAAAAAAATTGAAGGTATTAGCGATATAAGAGATGAATCTAACAGAGAAGGAATTAGAGTTGTTGTAGAATTGAGGAGAGGTATAGAAGGAGAAACTATCAGAAGGCAACTTTATAAACACACAAGTATTGAAACTTCTTTTGGATTTAACACTCTTGCAATTGTAGACAACAAGCCAAAAATTTTTAACCTTAAAGAATTCATTGCTGAATTTGTAAAATTTAGAGAAGAAACATTATCTAAAAGAATTAAATTTGACTTAAAAAAAGCTGAAGAAAGAGCCCATATTTTAATTGGCTTAGCCACAGCAGTTGAAAATATTGATGAAATTATTAAAATAATCAAAAACTCTAAAGACACAGATACAGCTAAAAAGAATCTTTTATCTATAAAATGGAAAATTAAAAAAAGTGTTAAATTAATAGTCTTGATAGAAAAGAAAAAAAATCCATCAAGTTACCAGCTATCAAACGAACAGGTAATTTCAATTCTTGAATTAAGACTTCAAAAACTAACTGCTTACGGAATTGGCGAAATAGAGTCTGAAATAAATAAACTTTCTAATTTAATAATTGAATATAATAAAATATTAAACTCTAAAAAAGAACTTTATAAGCTAATTACTGAAGAATTACGGGAAATTAAAACAAGATTTGCAGTACCGAGAAGAACTAAGATAACAGATGCGGAATTAAATTATAGCATTGAAGAAACTATCCAGAAGGAGGCGTTGGTTATAAACATTACAAATCAGGGTTATATTAAAAGAAGTCCGCTAACTAGTTTGAAGAAACAAAAAAGAGGAGGTGTAGGAAAATCTAACATTGTTACAAGAGATGAAGATTTTGTAGTACAAATATTTACAGCAAATACCCATACACCCTTCATATTTTTTTCATCAGAAGGTTTAGCTTTTAAAATAAAAGCATGGAAAATACCCGAGGGCAGTACAAACTCGAAAGGGAAATCTTTGTTTAATATTTTACCATTGAAAAGCCATCAATCAATAAGTTCTATAATGCCACTCCCAGAAGATGAAAGTTTATGGAAGAAATTATTAATAATTTTTGTGACAGCAAACGGAAATGTGAGAAAAAATAGTTTAGATGATTTTGAGCATATAAATGCAAACGGAAAAATAGCCATGAAATTAGAGACTAACGATAAAATTGTTGGTGTTAAAATATGTAGAGAAGATCAAGACATTATGTTGAGCACTAGAAAAGGTAAATGCATAAGATTTATGGCAAAAAAATTAAGATTATTCAAAGGAAGATCTTCAAAAGGAATTAGAGGGATTCACCTGTCTGATGATGATAAAGTTATATCTCTGTCAGTTCTAGATTCACCTAAAATTGATTCTAAAACAATTAAAAATGATGAAAAAATTAAAAAAGGTTTAAATAAGTTTATTTTGTCCATTACTGAAAATGGCTACGGAAAAAGAACATCGTTTTTAGAGTATCGTGTAACTAACAGGGGTGGAAAAGGAATTATTGGTATTATTAACTCACCAAGAAATGGGAATGTTTCATCTACATTAGTCGTTGAAGATAATGATGAAATCATATTATCTACTGACAAAGGAAGTGTTATGAGGTGTGCTGTTAAAGAGATTAGAATTGCGGGAAGAAATACACAGGGTGTAACTATTAAAAAATTAAGTGGAACAGAAAAAGTTGTATCTGCTATAAAAATTGAAGATAATATCAATTAAATATAATGAAAACTGCTATATACCCTGGAACATTTGACCCAATAACACTCGGTCATGCTGACGTTATTCAAAAGTCACTTAAATTATGCGACCGTTTGATAGTAGCCACCACAAATACTAAAAATAAAAAATATTTTTTTTCTATTGATGAACGAATTGAGATAATAAAAAAATCCCTTTTTTCAGATTTAAAACTGAACTCAAAAAAAATTATAATAACCCCATTTAATACTTTGACTATAAATTTGTGCAAGCAGTACAAGGCATCAATTATTATAAGAGGCTTAAGAGCTGTTTCTGATTTTGAATACGAGTACCAGCTAGCTGGTATGAATAAAAAACTAAACAACGATATTGAAACTATTTTTTTAATGTCTGACGTAGAAAATCAAATTATTTCTTCAAAATTCGTTAAGGAAATAGCAAAACTTAAAGGAAATATTAAAAAATTTGTTACAAAGTCTGTTATAAAATCAATAAAAAAAAAAATATAATGAAAAAATTAATACTACTTTTAACAATTTTACTACTAACCATTAACCATGCACACGCAAAGGAGAAAAAGATGATATTAAAATTAAAGAATGGAGATGTTGAGTTAGAGCTTTATCCAAAAATTGCACCTAATCATGTAAAAAGATTTGAAACTTTAGCCAACGAAGGAAAATATGATGGAGTTGTTTTTCATAGAGTTATTGATGGGTTTATGGCTCAAACTGGAGACGTACAATTTGGTAATTCAAGCTCACCTGACTATAACTTAAGTATGGCTGGCACTGGTTCATCTGATCTTCCTAATCTAAAATCTGAATTTAGTGATATGGCACACAATAAAGGGGTACTTTCTATGGCCAGATCTTCAGATCCAGATAGTGCTAACAGTCAATTTTTTATTATTTTTGAATCTGCGCCTCATTTAGATAGGAATTATTCGGCATTTGGTAAAGTGATCAAAGGAATGGAATTCATTGATCAGATCAAACGAGGGGAAGGCGCCAATGGTTCCGTAAGCGAACCAGACAAAATAATTAGCCTTAGATCAAAAAAATAAATAAATGAGCAAATTGCAGTTTTCTTTTGAGTTAACTGCTCAAGATGCAAATGCAAGATTAGGACTGATCTCTACATCGAGGGGTGTTATTGACACTCCTGCATTTATGCCTGTTGGCACGCTAGGAACTGTTAAAGGTTTATTTACAGATGATCTTATTGAAACTGGTTCACAGATTATTTTAGGTAATACTTACCATTTAATGCTCAGGCCAGGTACAGAAATCTTAGATCAATTTGGTGGATTGCACAATTTTATGAATTGGCAAAAACCTATTCTAACAGATTCCGGTGGATTTCAAATTATGTCTTTATCAAAACTTAATAAGATTGATATTAATGTTGGCGCTGTTTTTTCCTCTCATATTGATGGCAAAAAATTTGTATTGAGTCCTGAAAAAAGTATTCAAATACAAAAGTCTATAGATTCTGATATTTTGATGGTGTTAGATGAATGCCCAAGTTTAACAAATAATAAAGATAAATTGATCAATGCTATAGAAATTTCTACTAATTGGGCAAAAAGGTGTAAAATTGAATTCGGTAAAAATAAAAATAAAGCATTATTTGGAATTGTTCAAGGCGGTCTAGACAAAAAACTTAGGCTAGATAGTTTAGAAAAGCTTGTTTCAATTAATTTTGACGGATACGCAATGGGTGGGCTGGCAGTAGGGGAAGTTCAAGAAGAAATGTTTAATATATTAAATGAAACAGTTAACTATATGCCTAAAAATAAACCAAGATATTTAATGGGTGTAGGAACACCCTCTGATATTCTTGGAGCTGTAAAAAGTGGCATTGATATGTTTGACTGTGTTATGCCTACAAGGTCGGGTCGTACAGGGCTTGCGTTTACTTGGGAGGGGAAAGTTAATTTAAGAAATTCTAAATACCAAAGAGATAAATCTCCCCTAGACAGAAATATTTCAATTAGAAATTTAAATCTTTACTCAAAATGTTATTTAAATCATTTAGTAAGAACTAATGAAATTTTAGCTTCTATGTTGATTTCACTCCACAATATAAGCTTTTATCAACAATTTATGCATGAAATTAGAAAAGAGATTAAAAAAGGCACATTTAATAACTTCTACAATAAATACATAAATATGTTCTAATTTGTCTAACTTTTTTTGTTTGAATTCATTGAATTTTATATATAAAACAAATTTTCTTTAGGGCCCTTAGCTCAGTTGGTAGAGCACTTCCCTTTTAAGGAAGCTGTCGATGGTTCGAGTCCATCAGGGCTCACCAGTATTTTTAAAAAAAGCTATACATACAGTCAGGTAAAAACATAACTTGTTATGTTTAACTGTATTATTAAACCTTATTTATTGGTGGATATTTAATAATTACTTCAGTAATCCAGCTATTTAAATTTATTATTCTGTTTTTGCTGGAAGGGTGTGTGCTCATAAATTGAGGAGGCTCTTTGCCTTTGTTGCTTTCAGACATTCTTTCCCAAAGTTTAACGGATTCTCTAATGTCAAAACCAGCTAAGGAAGAAAAAATTAATCCTAAATAGTCTGCTTCTGTCTCTTGTTTTCTACCAAAAGGATTAAAGATACCTAATTGAAAAATATCCATACCACTTGCTTGTCCAACACTATTTCTTGCTCTGTTAATCGCCCCTCCTAAAAAAATATCCGCTACTTGAGTTCCAATATTAACTGTTAATGCTTGACTTGCCCTCTCAACCGAGTGTTTAGCAACCGCATGTGCTATTTCGTGGCCCATGACAGCTGCAAGAGCGTTATCATTTTTTGTTACTTTTAGTATTCCGGTATAAACAGCAATTTTTCCACCAGGCATGCACCATGCATTTTTTACCTTGTCATTATCTACTAAAATATAATCCCATTGAAAGTGACTTGTAGGATCTTTACCATTTTCTTTCATAAAAAAACTTGAAACAGCAACCTCAATTCTTTTTCCAATATTTTTAATTGTGTCAAGTTGCTTGCCAGAAGTGATTAATTTATTTTTTTTTCTAAATATTTCATAAGCTTTAGCAGAAGAATTGTTTATTGACGCTTCAGGATAGATCGATAACTGACGTCTTTTTGTTATAGGCACAGTCGTGCAAGATGGCAAAACTAAGCCACAACAACCATAGCTAAATAGTTCAATAAATTTTCTTCTATTTATGTTATAAATCATATATTAATTATTTTTATGATCTTAAATAATAAAATATTAATTGCAATTTTTATCTTATTAGTGATTTTTATTGTTTACTCTAGCTATCATTAATGACCATTAAAGTTAAAAAATCTATATTTGTAAAACTAAGAAATTATTTTTTTACCGGTGCTATAGTTCTGATACCAATTGGTATAACAATATATTTAACTCTATTCATAATAAAGATTTCTTCAAGCTTTTTACCAAAAACAATTAATCCAAACAGCTACTTACCTATTGATATACCTGGAATTGAAATATTAATAACGATAATTTTAATTACAATAATTGGCGGTTTATCCCTATCTTTTTTTGGAAAAAAATTTCTAGAAATTTTTAACAATGTTCTTAAAAAAATTCCTATACTTAGAACCATATACTCTGCAGTTGGGCAATTAACGGAAAGTTTTACAAGTTCGGGTGGTGTAAAAAAAAGTGTTGTAATATTAGAGTATCCTAGAAAAGGTATATGGGTTGTCGGTTTTGCAACAAGAGAAAATAAAGGTGAAATTTCAAAAAAAACTAACGAAGAATTAGTAAATATTTTTGTTCCTACGACTCCAAATCCTACAAGTGGTTTTTTGTTAATGCTGCCAAAAAAAGATATAATTTATTTAGATATGAATTTTGAAGAAGCCTCTAGATTTATTGTTTCAGCAGGAACATCTTCTTAACATCTTAGCTATGAAGAAGTTCCTTCTTCATTTATTAAGTCTACTTTATCAAATAATTTTAATAAAATATTGTATTTGGGATCGTTTAATTCTTCGTAGTTCAAACCATTAATATTTTTTTCTGCTAATTTAAACAAATCTTCGTGATGAACCGGGTCTGCTATTTTAAATAACTTTATACCACTTTGTTTAAAGCCAATTAAATCCCCATAACCCCTTAATTTCATATCTTCTTCTGCAATATAAAAACCATCATCTGACGATTTTAAAATTTGGATTCTTTTTTTAGCATTCTGACTCAATTGATTCTTAAACATTAGAATACATGTCCCTGCTTTTGCGCCTCTACCTATTCTGCCTCTTAATTGGTGCAATTGTGCTAAGCCAAATTTATTTGCATTTTCAATAACTATTACCGTTGCGTTGGGAAAGTCTATTCCAACCTCAATGACAGTAGTTGAAACAAGAATTGAAATATTATTATTTAAAAATTCTTTTAGTACTTTTTCTTTTTCATCTTGATTTAAGGCCCCATGAATAATTCCAACTTTTTTATTAAATTTTTTATCAAGTAATTCAAATAATTTTGCTGTTGATGAAAAGTCTAGTTTATTTGAATCTTCTATTAAAGGACAGACCCAAAAAATTTGTTCTCCTTCAGAAATTTTTCTTTTTATAAACGGCCAGAGATCATCAACTTTATTCTCAGGTTTACTTAAGGTAACAATTTTCTTTCTTTGTATTGGTTTCTCCATAAGTCTAGAAGTGTCCATGTCTCCATAAACTGACATCATCATAGTTCTTGGTATTGGTGTTGCTGACATTAATAAAATATCACAATTTGACCCACCTTTTTTGGCAAAATTTATTCTCTGTTGGACACCAAATTTGTGTTGTTCATCAATAATTACAAGTCCGAGTTTTTTAAAGTTAATTGTTTTTTGAAATAAAGCGTGTGTACCAATCAAAAAATGTATTTCACCTGTTTTTAAGTTATGTAAAATTTTTTTTCTTAGCTTAGGTTCTGTCTTACCTGTTAAAAGTGAAAAGTTTATTTTTAAATTTGTTTTTTCAATTAGTTTTTTAAATAACGTATAGTGTTGTTCAGCCAATATTGCGGTAGGTGCCATTAATCCACATTGGTAACCAGCTTCAATTGTATCTAAAGCTGACATTACAGAAATAATAGTTTTTCCAGAACCTACATCTCCTTGTAATATTCTAAACATCCTTTGAGACGACGCTAAATCTTTACTAATTTCGTCTATTATCTCTTTTTGCCCTCTAGTCAGTTGATACGGTAAACCTATAGTTAGTGAGGAAGAATATTTTTTTTTAAATTTTTTTTTATTTTTTTTTACTTTTTTAATTTTATTTCTGTTATTTGAGTGAAATAATAGATTTGCAAATATTTCATCGTAAGCAAGTCTTTTTAAAAAATTTGATTTCAAATCTTTTTGGACATGAGTGTTGTGCAATTTTTTGATTGAATCTCTCCAATTTAAAAAATTCATTTTTTTTATAAACTTTTCTTCGTGCCATTCTTTTATTTTTGGAATTTTTTCAAATACTTTTTCGATTATTTTTGAGTAAATTTTTTCAGATAATCCTTCTGTTAAAGAATATTTTGGAATAATTTTTTTTACAAGTTCTATTTGTTCTACTCTTTCAACATAAGTAGGATTTGTAATTTGATATTTTTTCCTAAAAAAACCTACCTTTCCACTCACAGCGACCCATTCGTTTAATGGTAGAATCTTACGTATATATCCCTCTCTACTATTAAAAAAAATTAGGTCTATTTCACCAAACTCGTCCTTACATAAAATTCTATTTGGTAGGTTTCTAATTCTTGGAAAATTATACTTAAGAATCTTAACTTTAATTGTAAAAATCTTTCCAACTTCAAGCTTATTTAGAGTTACTATTTCAGATCTGTCAGTAAATGAATACGGGAGATTCCAAAGCAAATCATTTACTTTTTCAATTTTTTTTTTTTTTAAATAAGTAGAAAGCTTTTTTCCAACACCTTTAATAGCAGAAACATCTTCAAATAAAAAATTCTTTTTGTTAATTAAGTCCATCTCTTAATGTATAATAAATTTATCAATGAATGAATTAGAATTATTAAAAAAAAAAATTAAATATCGTGCTGCGTATCGAGGAACAAAAGAAATGGATATTTTATTAACGTCATTTGTCGCAAGCATTATCAATATTTTATCTTATGACGAGCTAAAAATACTTAATAAATTTTTAAACTGTAACGATGAAGACATTAGTAATTTTTATTTAAATAAAATTCCAATTATAATTTTTGACGATCCAAAGATATTAAACTTGTTTGCCATCCATAAAATTAAATAATGGCGGAGAGGGTCGGATTCGAACCCACGAAAGAGTTGCCCCTTTGCTGGTTTTCAAGACCAGTGCTTTCAACCGCTCAGCCACCTCTCCTTAAAAGTAATAAGCAACTTAATACTATCAATATGGGTAAATAACAATATGGATTTTTATTCATTCTAGTCTTGTGTTTTTTTTTGTGTTAATAAAAAAAATGCTTAAAAAACTAATAAATATTTTTATTTTACTAATATTAACTTTTACACAAAGTGGTGCTTTTGCAAGTAATTCAGAGTTTAATATATGGGTAAAAAATTTTAAAACAAAAGCTGTTAAATCTGGTGTTTCAAGAAATGTTGTAGAAGAAGTAATGTCTAATGCTATATTTTTACCAAAGGTTATTAAATACGATAGATTTCAACCTGAATTTTATGAAGACACCTACACATATATAAAAAAAAGAACAAACAAAAATAAAGTTAAAAAAGGATTGGCTTTGTACAAAAAAGAAAAATTGACAATAGATAAAATTGAAAAAGAATTTTTTATCGAAAAAGAATTACTACTAGCTCTAATGGGTATAGAAACTAATTTTGGAAAATATTTAGGCAAAATGGATATAGTTTCATCACTGGCTACTTTAAGCTTTGATAAAAGAAGAAGTGAATTTTTTACGAAAGAATTAATAATTTTATTAAAACTTGTGGATCAACAAATTATAGATAAAAAGATACTGTTTGGCTCTTGGGCAGGAGCTTTCGGCAACTTTCAGTTTATGCCGAGAACTATTCGAAATTACGCTATAGACTATAATAAAAATACTACAATAGAATTAAAGAAAACCGAAGACTCATTTGCTTCTGCAGCAAACTATCTTAATAAGATTGGTTGGAAAAAAAATACCCCATGTTTTATTAAAATTAACTTAAGTAACAATACACCCGATAAATATCTTAATTCTTCTGCAGGAAATATTAAAAATAAAAATAAAGTTCAATATTTTAAAAAGTATATTAAAAATTACAAAGATCTTAAAATTGATAAAAATTTAGAGGCGGCTATTATAACTCCAGACAAAGATATTATACCAGGTGCAAACACATACACACCAGCTTATTTAATTTTTGCTAATTATGAAAAAATTTTAAATTGGAATCGGTCGTTGAGATTTGCCCTTGCTGTTTGCACTTTAAAAAATAATTTTGAAAATGAAATATAAAATTATTTTATTACTTTTTTTAACGTCATGTATTAACACCACTTTTACAACTAAAACAAATTTTACATATTCTGCAAAAGGTTTTGCCTACATAGAAAATAAATTTTTTGATGGACTAGAAAATAATTTTTTTGTATCACATAACAAGTTAAAGCCAGGGACAAAAATAAGAATCACAAATCCTTCCAACCAAGAATCAATTGAAATTATAATCCAAAAAAAAATTGAGTTTGATAATTTTTATAAAGTTTTAATTTCCCGTGAGATTTCAAATTTTTTAAAGCTGAATTCAAATTTTCCTTATGTTGAAATAACTGAAATAAAAAAAAACAAATCATTTATCGCCAAAAAAGCAATTACTCAAAATATTGAAAAAAAAATTGCAAATAAGGCACCAATCGAAGCTATCAACATAAATAATTTATCCCAAGAGAGAAAAAAAATTTCAGCTAAAAAACAATCATACTCAATTTTAGTAGCAGAATTTTATAGATCAGAATCGGCGGATATGTTAAAAAAAAGACTTGCAATAATTCTAGAAAGTTCAAATTATCAACTGATATATATTAACAAAAAAAGTAGCAAATCTTATGAATTATTAATGGGCCCATATAACACTATAAACAAACTTAAAAATGACTACAGTATTCTTGACGATTCAGGTTTTGAAGATTTGGATATCAAAATTAATGACTAATTATTTTAAAATTTCTATAATTTTTTTTTTACTATCATTTAACACTGCTCAGGCAAAACCTGATATTAAAGCTAGAACTGCAATCCTTATTGATTTCCAATCAGGCAAAATACTTTATGAATTGCAACCTGATCATAGTATTTACCCAGCTTCTATGACCAAAATAATGACTGCAATCGTAGCTTTTGAGCTGCTAACAAAAAATAAAATTTCATTAGATGATAAAGTTACAATATCGGAAAAAGCGTGGAGGATGTCTACCGCTGGTTATTCATCTATGTTTATAATGGTTAATGATGAAATAACAATTGAGAATTTACTTAGAGGCATCATCATAGCTTCAGGCAATGATGCCTGTGTTGCACTTGCAGAAGGAATAGCAGGAACAGAAGAAAACTTTGTTTCTCTGATGAATGAAAAAGCAGATGAAATCGGCATGAGCTCAACTAATTTTGCAAATTCTTCTGGAATTAATAATCCTGACAATTACTCGACAGTTCGAGATATTGCATTAATGTCAAAATATTTAATTGAAAATTATCCTAATTATTACGAATACTTTAAAGAAAAAAAATTCACATGGGACCGGACCGGTGGTACTCCTATAAGCCAAAATAATAGAAATAGTCTATTATTTAAAAACATAGGTGTTGATGGCATTAAAACAGGACACTTAGCAGTTGAGGAATATTCATTAGCGAGTTCAATAAACAAAAATGGACGTAGACTTATCGCAGTTGGCAGTGGTTTTAAGACAAATTCATTAAGATCATCGCAATCAAGGAAACTATTAACCTGGGGACTTACTAACACAGAAACATTTTTAATCTCTAAAAAAAATGAAACATTATTTGAAATAAATACATGGCTCGGAAAAGAAAAAATTACAAAAGGTTACACAAAAGAAAGCGTATACTCAACTGTAAACAAAAAAGATTTAAGAGGTTTTAATGTTTTTTTAGAATATTACGGACCCATAAAAGCTCCTATCAAAAAAGATGATCAAATTGCTTTAATTAAAATTTACAATAAAAAAAAATTAATTAAAACTGTTCCTGTGTATGCAGTCGAGAAAACTAAAAAAATTAATTTTTTATTAAGTCTTTTAACATCTTTAAACTATATGTTTTGGGGAGATGCATAAAAAAAAATTTTATTTTATTGTTTTTGAAGGTGTAGAAGGAACAGGTAAGAGCTACCAAATAAAAAAACTTTATAACAATCTTAAAATTAAAAAATTTGATATCTTAAAAACTAGAGAACCAGGTGGTTCTTCTTCAGCAGAGAAGATAAGGAAATTAATTTTTTCTAAAGATTCAAAAAAATTTGACAAACTTACAGATTTTTATCTTATGTGTGCAGCCAGAAATGAACATGTAAAAAAAACTTTATTAATAGCAAAAAAAAAAAAAAGAATTGTTATATGTGATCGATTTATTGATTCTACCTACGCATATCAAGTAATTGGGAATAAAATTAATAAAGATTTCAATACTATTAATCAAAATTATATCTTAGGAGGACTTAGACCTGACTTAACCATAGTTTTAAAATCAAATTTTAAAAAAATTTTTTCTAGAATTAAAAAAAGAAAAATTAAAAACAAATTTGATAAATTAAATACTAGTTTTTATGTAAAAGCTCAAAATGCATTTATTAATAAAGTAAAAAATAATAGGAATTACTACCTATTTGATTCCTCTAAAGACAACAATGATTTAGAAAAAAAAATATTTAAACTCATTCTTAATAAATTGAAATAATTTAAAATGTTGATAAATAATCAGGATCCGTTTAATTCAACAAGATTAATTTCCCTAGACAAATATTTTGATGAGATGGTTAAACTGCATAACTTAGGCAACCTACCAAAAGTAATGCTACTAAATGGAAAAAAAGGGATAGGTAAATTTACACTTGTTTTTCATTTTCTTAACTATGTTTATTCAAAAAATGAAAATACACACTACAACATTATAGACAAAGTAATAAACACTGATTCTAATTTTTATAAATCAATATTAAATGGCATCTGTCCTGATGTAATTTTTTTGCGAACTACAGAAGGAAAAAATATTAAACTAGATGAAGTGCGGCACTTAAAATCTACTCTTACAAGTTCTTCACTAACAGGAAAACCTAGATTTATAATTATTGATGAAGTTGAATTTCTTAATTTAAATTCTGCAAATGCTTTGTTAAAAATACTCGAAGAACCTGGAAAAAATAATTATTTTATTCTTATTAATAATCTACAAGCTGATCTTATTGAAACTATTTCATCTCGATGTTTAAAAAATAATATTTTTTTGAATTCAATTCAAAGAATAAAAATAATTGATCATCTTGTTGATAAAAATAAAATAAACTGTTTTATTAAACCTTCTTTTGATTTAACACCAGGTGTATTTATAATTTACAATGAACTTTTTGATAAATATAAAATTGATATTGAGGAAAATATTACATCAAAATTAAATAAACTTTTAAATGCCTACAAGAAAGATAAAAATAAAGTTTTAATAAATATGTCTTATTTTTTAATTGATCATTTTTTTTATGAATTAGTTAAGAATAATGAAAAAAAAATTGAATTTTTATTAAATTTAAAATCAATTATAGTTCATAAAATTAATAATTTTGTTGTATACAATCTTAGTATTAACTCAGTTTTAAATTATATTGATTTAAAAATAAAAAATGCCAGATAATAATTTTTATATAACAACACCGATCTATTATCCCTCTGGTAACCCACATATGGGACATGCTTACTCAAGCATTGTCGCAGATGTATTTGCTAGATTTAAAAGAATTGAAGGAAAAAATGTTTATTTTATAACTGGCACAGATGAACATGGTTTAAAAATTCAAAGAGAAGCTGAAAAAAGAAACAAAGACACTAAAACTTTTTGTGATGAAATTTCTATTAAATTTAAAAATTTAGCAAAAACACTTAATCTTTCCATAGACGATTTTATTAGAACAACCGAACAAAGACACCACGATTCAGTTAAGGCAATATGGGGCAGACTAGTAGATTCAGGCGATATATATCTCTCAAAATATGCAGGGTGGTACTCCGTATCTGATGAGGCTTATTACACTGAAGATGAAATATTAACTATAGATGGCAAAAAAATAGCTAAGTCATCAGGATCAACCGTTGATTGGCTTGAAGAAGAATCTTATTTTTTTAAATTATCTGCATGGCAAGATAAACTTCTAGATCACTATGATAAAAATCCTGATTTTATTTTACCAAAATCTAGAAACAATGAAATTACTCAATTTGTTAAAAGTGGTCTAAATGATTTGTCAGTAAGTAGAACATCTTTTAAATGGGGCATAAGAGTACCAAACAATGAGAAGCATATCGTTTACGTATGGTTGGATGCATTAACAAATTATATTAGCGCTCTAAATTTTCCTAAGACCGATGACAAGCTCTACAAAAACTTCTGGCCTGCAGATATACACGTAATAGGTAAAGACATACTTAGATTTCATAGTGTCTATTGGCCAGCTTTTTTAATGGCAGCTAAACTTCCATTGCCTTTAAAAGTTTATGGACATGGATGGATACTTTCAGAAGAAAAAAAAATGTCAAAATCAATTGGAAATATATTAGACCCATTAGAAATAATCGACAAATATGGAATAGATCAATTACGATACTACCTTATAAAAGAAGTCTCTTTAGGGAACGATGGTAATATCTCAATGGAAAATCTTAAGAATTGCATTAATAATGACCTAGCGAATAACTATGGGAACTTATGTCAGAGGGTTTTTAGTTTTCTTGAAAGAAACTGTTCTGGCAAGTTGCCTGCACCTACTGAACTAGAAGAAGTGGATTTAAATTTAACAAATAATTTAATTAATAAAGTTGATGAACTGGTAGCTGATATGAATAAACAAAATTTAAACAACTACTTAAAAAAAGTCATAGAATTTTCTTTTAACGCAAATAAGTATTTTAATGATTTAGAGCCTTGGGCGTTAAAAAAAACAAATATCAATAGAATGAACAGCATTCTTTTTACTGTAGTAACGCAGATTAAAAATATAAGTATCTTATTGAGTCCAATTATACCTATTAGCAGTTCTAAAATTTTAGATATTATGAACTTGAAAAAAAAAGATATGTTATTAAAATCAATTACTAATAAAAATATTTTTGATCATAATTTAGAATTTAAGAAAACATCTATTCTTTTTAAGAAAGTGGAAAATGATAATTGATTCACATTGTCATTTAGAATACGAACCAATGGGGTTAAATCTTAATGAAGTTGTTGAAAGAGCTTTAAAGAACGATGTTAAATACTTACTTAGTATTTCAACTACAAATGAGAGCTATGAATTTATTTTAGAAATTATAAAAAAATATAAAAATATATATGGTACTTACGGCATACATCCTCATGAAACCAAAAATTACAAAAACTTGAATGTAAAAGAAATTCTTAAAAAATTAAGTTTAAGTAAAAAAATTATTGGAATAGGGGAGACTGGTCTTGATTTTTATTATGATCATTCTGACCATATAACTCAAAAAAAATTATTCATAGAGCATATAAAAGCTGCACAGATATCAAAGCTTCCATTAATTGTTCACACAAGATCAGCAGAAGAGCAGACTTA
>Ga0307986_10001900_pt1 | contig 15080 bp, 12 predicted proteins | sample EllFjometageno82_FD_203170 | JGI IMG/M metagenome (GOLD analysis project Ga0307986, IMG submission 203170) | Marine microbial communities from Ellis Fjord, Antarctic Ocean - #82 | ecosystem: Environmental > Aquatic > Marine > Unclassified | place: Southern Ocean | collected 2014-10-09
CGAGGTGATAATGACGTCTTTCATGCGGTCGATAATCTTGAGATGCGTGCCATCAACCCACTCACCGACGTCGCCCGTGCGTAACCATCCATCATCGGTGAATGTTTCGGCCGTCTTCTCTGGCAAATTCCAATAACCCTTGAAATTACCGCCATGCTTGGTCTGGATCTCACCGGTGCCTTCATCGATACGCACCGGACAATTCGAATAGGGCTCGCCGACCGTTCCTAGTTTCACGCGGCCGGCAAAGTTGCCCGTTGCGATGGCCGAATTTTCCGTCATTCCATACAGCTCATGGACGGGAACGCCAATACCAGTGAAGAACTCAAGGACCTCGGGCGCAATCGGCGCCGCACCCGAGCCAGCAAAACGGCAGCGGCGCATACCAATTCGCTCTTTCATGGCCCGAAACACCAGGGGGTAGCCAATGGCATATAGCACCCGACTCTTCATTGTGTGGCTGCCGCCGTTGGCGACCTTCTCCGCACCGATGACTTTTGCCATGCTCATGGCCCCAGTAAAGAACAGTCTCTTGAAGCGACTGGCATCAGCACCACTAATATGCACACTGGCGTGCATACGTTCCCAAATGCGGGGCACCGCAAAGAATAGGGTCGGCTGGATCTCGCGCAGATTGGCGGGAACCGTCTCGATTGATTCGGCGAAATTTAACGATGCGCCGGCCCCAACCAACGTCCACGTCGAAAAAATTCGTTCGGCCACATGACAGAGCGGCAGGTACGTCAGCACACTGTCGGTTGCGTTGGGTGATACCCCATCAGGCATGCGAACTGATTCGCTGACGATCGTGTCGATGCAGAACGCAGTATTGGCGTTGGTCAACATGGCGCCCTTGGGCGGCCCGGTGGTGCCCGACGTATAGACCAAGGTCATGACATCGTCGCTCTGAGCATCTGCCATACGCTGGGCCACAGCACCACGGTTTGCGTCGCGATGGGTGCGACCAATTTCGAGGAACGAATCCCACAAAAGCAAACGATCATCGTTGTATTCGGCCATACCCCGCGGTTCGGCGAACAAGATCTTGCTCACACCAGTCAACACAGACTGATCGGCACCAATCACCTTGTCGTACTGTTCCTGGTCTTCGGCGAAATGTACGGTGGCTCCGGAGTCGGCCAACATGTACTGCACTTCTGCGGTGGGGTTAGTCGGGTACAGGCCAACTGTGACACCGCGAATAGCGACAGTGGCCAGGTCGAGAATTACCCACTCGGGACGATCTTCAGAATGGATGGAAACCCGGTCGCCCGCCTCGATACCGAGAGCCAATAGTCCGTGGGCCGCTAGTTCGACAAGTTCCCAAGTATCGGCCCAGCTGTATTCCTTCCAAATGCCAAAGTCCTTCTCGCGCATGGCAAGTTGTTCGGGCGCGCTAAGCGCCCATCGGTACGCGAGCGACGCAACAGAAACGGTGTCTGCTCCGGTAGTAACCGGCGCGGCGTCAATAACTGTCATTAAACCCCCAGGTATTATCGATCCCCCCGGACCGACTTTGCAAGTGGGGACGATAGCAGTTCTACACAAAAGTGCGAATCACTTCTGTAACCAGTAGGTGGGGATCGTCCATCGGACAACCGTCCCTCCAGTAATTGGAGTTTCAACCGATAGCGAACCTTCGTGATTTGCAGCTCGGGCTGTCATGTTGCCGATTCCGTGACCGTGAACTTCCGGTTCGGCAATCGGACCATTTTGCACTCGCCGCCCACGGTCAGGAAGGCCGACACCGTGGTCTGTCACCACCAACCGGACTTCGCCGTCGACCATGGCCAAGTCAATCCAAGCGGAATCCGAATCGGCATGCCGGGCCACATTCGCAACGGCTTCTCTGGCAACAGCCACAACGTCGTCGGCTACCGCGGCGGGGAACCCCTGGTCGATCGGTCCAGAAAAAGAGACAACTGGTTCGAACCCCAACGCCAAACTCATCTCTGCCGCTACGTCAATCAACGCCTCGCGGAGCAACGTACCGCTCATGTCGCCCCGCACGACATCGAAGATCACGGACCTCACCGTGCGGATGACGGCGTCGAGTGAGTCGACCGCACGGTCAATATTTTTCACCATCATCTCGTTGGAGGAACCACTGGTCATGGTCGCCTGAAGGCCCATCCCTACGGCAAAGAGCTCTTGAATGACTGTGTCATGTAGATCACGGGCAATACGCTCGTGATCCTCGGCCAACAAACGTGCCCGTGTCCCCGCAACCATTTTGCGATCCCGAGCTACCGCTTCAGACAAATCGCGGATCGCCGCCAAAATCACTACCTGGTCTCCGTCCTCGATAGGTGCCAGGCTTACATCGACTGGGAAGATGGTTCGATCTAAACGCTGGCCATGAATCTGTTGGAGGACTCCCATTTTTCGAGAATCAGGTTGTTGCATGTAGCCCATCCGCAGAAACTGATGGCCAGATTGCACCGCATCCGGCAACAAGATCTCGACTGGCTGCCCAACCAACTTGGCAGAATCCGCCCCGAACATAGCGGTGAGCTGTGGGTTGACCGCCAGAATTACACCGGCCCCGTCGGCCAACAGCAGCCCGTCGGGGATCTCGTCCCACACGGCCAATGTCGTCACGATAGAGGATACTGAGTCAGTCATACCGCCCCATTCTAGGTTGGATGGCTCCACAAATTGAGCAAAGTGACCCCGTATTCGGTCCCGGCTCGAACGACTTCTACTGATGCCGTTGTCGTTCACGCTCATCAATACGGGCGGCGATTACAGCCGCCTCGGTGCGCCTCGTGACACCTAACTTGGTAAAGAGCGTCGAGATGTAATTCTTCACCGTCTTTTCAGCCAAGAACATCTCGTCAGCTATCTGCCGGTTGGCCATACCCTCGCCAATGAGCTCGAAGATGCGGGTCTCCTGTGGGCTCAGTTCGTTTACCCGGTATTCGGTAGATTCCCGTAAGCGTTGCAGTGCCAACCGAATCGTGGCTTGATTGAGCAAAACGCGCCCTTCGTGCACAGCACGAATGGTGTCGGCAAGATCGCTTCCCCGGATCTGTTTCAAGACAAACGCGGCCGCCCCCGCCAGTCCGGCGTCAACGAGCGCATCGTCGTCGGCAAAGGAGGTGAGCATAAGACACTGTGTGTCGGGGTGTGATGAGCGAATTTCGCGACAAACCTCGATACCGCTGGATTCAGGCAATCGCACATCGAGCACTGCCACGTTGGGAGAGAGTTCCTCAACTGCCGCCAATGCCTCGGCCGCAGTACCGGCTTGCGCTACCACCTCGATGTCGTCCTCCATTGCTAACAACATCGCCAGACCAGAACGGACCACATCATGGTCGTCAAGTAAAAGAACACGGATTTTCATACCCACTACCTTCGCGCAATTTCTTGATACAAGCTCGGGACCTATGACCCTTTATGCGTGCAAATTATCCTGCCACACTTATGCGGTACCCCTAACAGGAGAAGTTAATGACCACGCAGGACCAGCCCCCAGTCCCCTTGGGCCCACAACAATCCGACGCCAACGACGGAGGTAAATGGCTAATTGCCGCGATCATTGGCATGCTCGCGCTGTTTGCCATACCCATGGCCATCATCGGTGCTGTCGCCGTCGCTTCCGGAGATTCCAACGGCGGTGGTGTGGACGAAACAGTCCGTACAACCGTCGAAGTCAGTTTGCAAGAATGGTCCGTGACCGGCGAACTGGTCGCTCCAGCCGGCCAAGTCACCCTCTTCATCACCAATGACGGAGCGATGGATCACAACCTGGAGTTTCGCGATTCCGGGCAGGTCAGCACCACAATCGGTCCCGGTGGTGTGACGCAACTCGACCTAGGAGTGTTGGCCCCCGGGCGATACGAAATTTTCTGCAACCTTCCCGGTCACGAATCGGCAGGCATGGTGGCAGAACTCATCGTGGTTGCTGGCTCGGGTGACATTCCCGAAATTGCCAGTCACGACGACCATGACAACATCGACTGGGACGCAATCGACAAAGCCATGACCGACTCGATGCTGGCATTTCCTCAAGCCACCGAAGGTCTAGGGAACCCTGTTCTTGAACCGGAAATTCTCGCAGACGGAACCAAACGTTTCGAACTCACCGCCGAAATTGTTCCCTGGGAAGTTGAACCCGGCGTGATTGTTGATGCCTGGGCCTACAACGGAGTTGTACCTGCACCACAAATCATCGTCGATCTTGGCGACCAGGTCGAAATTGTGATTCACAATCGACTACCGATGTCAACCGATGTTCATTGGCATGGCATTCACACACCCAACGATCAAGACGGTGTAGCGCCCTACACCCAGGATCTCATTGGTCCCGGAGACGACTACACGTACGCTTTCGAAGCTACTCACACCGCAGTGGGCATGTATCACCCGCATCACCACGGCCAGATGCAGGTAGTGAACGGCATGTTCGGTGTGTTCCGTATTGGTGACCACCCCATCCCGCGCGGTATCACTGTCTCGGGCGTAACCATTCCTGCGGATCTTGAGATTGCTCGAGATATCCCGATGGTCATTAACGACGCTGGCGAGATTGGTTTGACGCTCAACGGCAAGGGCTTCCCCGCCACTGAACCCTACGTCTTGAACCAGGGTGACTGGGCCAACATCACGTACTACAACGAGGGGCTTGGTTCCCATCCAATGCACCTGCACCAGTTCCCACAACTGATATATGCCAAGGATGGCATTCCTCTCGATCAGCCGTTCTGGGCCGACACAGTAAACATTGCTCCCGGAGAACGGTATTCGGCGATCTTCTATGCGTCCGACCCCGGTACCTGGGTCTGGCATTGTCACATCCTTACCCACGTCGAACGCGAGACCGGCATGTTCGGCATGGTTACGGCACTTATTGTGAACCCAACTGAAGGGTATGTCGCCCCCGAAACCGAGCCCGGGCGATGGGTTCTTGCCGGCGACCACGGCCTGTAACCACGGCTCTTGGTTTCTTCCTCAGCCATGTCTCGGTGACTAACCCTGGGGGCAGCGGTTAGTCATCGCAAGCGAAAGGTCCCGGCAGCTAACGCTGGCGGGACCTTTCTGCTTTTGCCGAGGCTATTTTGCCGCCAGCCACAAGGCTTCTAGGTCGGTCTCTAGCTCCAAAATTGCTTCACCGATGATCACATTGGGATCATTCTTGACCAGGGCTCTCAGCTGGTTGATTCGAGCCGTTTCCGCCGCAAACGTTGCGGTATCGGTGTTCCAGCTTCGAAGGGCTGAGTATTCCAACCCGGCCGACATGACATCCCAATTAACTGTTTGCGAATAGCGGTTACCCAGTTGCGCCAGATACCCGTCTTGTAGGTCGACCTGAGCGGGCATCGCCGCATAGATGTTGGCGAGGTCGGCCGCCAACGTCGTTTCGAGTTCGACCAGAACCTGGAATGCGGCGTCAGGATTGGCCGTTTCGGCGTGAATATGGAGGCTCTCTATCCGAACAGGCGACCGGGAGGTCCCGTCGTAAGTTGGCACGACCCCGAGATCCCAGAACGTGCCATCTTCGATGCAACATACATACCAAAGTTGGGTGTTTGCCATGGCTAGACGCCCGGATGCGAACGCGTTCCCTCCCAGCGGAGCGGCGAGTTCTTCCGCCCCATCGGGCACAAAGCCGATGGTGTGAATCGCTTGCTGATACCAGCGCAAGGCCTCGCCCCAAGAAGACGGCACGGCCGTTGAGTCGTTTACTCGTTCAAGCTCCGCGGCGCCCAAGGATGCCCCCAGTATTCCAGGCTGCTCAGTCCACTGATTGCTATATCCCCATTGGACCGTGTCGTCCTTGTCGAACCCGGCATCAGTCGCCGTGCGACCAGCCGAATCTAACGTTAGCAACGAGCCAATTTCGACGAGTTTGGCAAAGTCCCATAACCCCTCGTAGGGCGTCCCTGGCCCATAAATCGCCGTGCCATTGGGCGCGTACTCAGTCGGAGGGTAAGGCAAACCAGCAGCGTCGAATAGTTCGGTGTTCACAAAGATTGCCGAGGGGTAAACCGAGAACGGGAGACCTCTCAACGAACCCTCCGCGTCACGCAGTGAAGTAAGGAGAACCTCACCGAACATTTGTTGGTCGAAACTCTCCGCCCCAATAAATTCATCCAGGGCAAGAAACTCGCTCCCTATCGCATACGCACTGGAACGACCCATTGGACCGACAATGTCCGGGGCGTTTCCCGCGGCCACACGTTCCGCTAGGCGGGCGTTTGCCTCGCCAATTGCCGCGAACGTAACGACCAATTCAACCGCGTCTTGGCGTTGGTTGTAGCCGTCGACCAACACCTGCACTCGTTCCTCTTGTGTTGGCGTGGAACTGAAACCGGCACCAACGAACCATTGCACCTCAATTGGCTCGGTCGTGGTTTCATCTAGTGCGTCCTGAGGACCATCATCGAGCGTGGGGGTCGTCCGTTCCGTGGGTTCCGCCTCGATGACATCTTCAACATTTTCGGACCCAGGAATGCTGGCCGTTGTGCACGCGGTAACGACGACCGCCACCACAAATAAGGACAACCAGGCAACAAAGGAAAACCTTAGGCGCATCGGAAAATCACAATATCTCGGGCTGAAAAACCAGCCGCGCCGCCCCGATCAATCCCGCATGATTACCAAGATCGGCTGCTCGCGTCGACATCCCCGCCAAAAAGTCCATAGTGGCGTAGGTCGTCACGTACTCACGGACCAATGGGATAAAAACGTCGGCCGCCTGGAGGACACCACCGCCTAACACCGCCACCCGCAAATCAAATGCCGCTCCGGTCGAAGCGATCACAGCCGCGGTGGCCTTCGCTCCGGTGTGCACCGCATTCGTAGCCGCCACGTTTCCCTGGCGAACTGCCTCAAACAATGCAACTCCGTCGCGTGTCGCTCCCCCGTCCCAACCAGCGGCAAGGGCGTTGCTGACCATAGCCCGGCCACTGGCGTACATTTCCGCACAGCCCCGACCACCGCAGACACAACTCGTCCCATTGAAATCAACCACGACATGACCTAAGTGCGCTGCGTTTCCTGTTCTCCCTGTGACAATTTTGCCTTGCGATATGACTCCACCACCAACACCGGTAGAAACGACCACTACCACCGCATCGTTGACATCGCTGGCTGCTCCAAGCCAGTGTTCGCCTACCGCTGCCGCTACCCCATCGCCAATTAGCGAAACCTCCAGACCTGTCAAACTCCGCAACTGATCTGCTAACGGGAACTTGCTCCACGACCCGATATTTAGTGGGCTGACGGTTCCCTCGTGACTGTTGATCGGACCGGCTGAGCACACACCAATTCCCCGTGCGTCCGTAAAGTCACCACCGGAGACGAGATCTGCGATTGCCGCCCAGACTTGGTCAGCCGTCCCCTGGGGGGTCGCAACTTGTCGATGGTTGGTGAGCCTTCCGAGGTTGTCGACCAAGGCTACGGCGATCTTCGAACCGCCGATATCGATGGCCAGCGCTTCGCCACCAGAGTCGGTCAATAATTGGTCGGCCATAAGCTACCTTTCCGACCTTTGTCCACGGAACGCATGGCAGGAGTATCGCGCGCCGGTCAACGAGCGCCAACCTGAGCCCCCGAGGTGGTTGCAGCCCGGGCTACCTAGAGTGCACACCCACAGACGAACCCATGGACCACTTGGCAATTCCTCTGACCCCACCCGATGCAGAATAAATCCACGAAGACAACCGACCTCGCTCCCCAACTCAGTGTCAAGCGAGCCCTGGCCTCACTCGTTGACGCGTCCGGTAACCGGCAATGGTTGAGCTTTACCAATCCAGTCGCCACCATTACCGCCTGGCAACTCGACCACGTACGCTCTGCTTTGCAACAGGTCGAATCCATGGTTGAAGGCGGACTTTGGGCCGTCGGGGTTGTGAGCTACGGAGCCGCCCCTGCCTTCGATCCGGCCCTGGTCACTCGCTCAAGCTCCGAACAGCCGCTGCTCGCCTTTGGCTTGTTTGCCAACGCCGACCCCGACCCCGGTGATGACGGAAGCGAATTCACTGCGTCAGGGTGGAACCCAACGGTTGATCAACAAACCTACGAGGCCAACGTTCGCGATATCAAGCACCACATCGCTCGTGGCGATACATACCAAGTCAACCTCACCCATCAACTCCAGGGTCATTTCACGGGTGACCCGCTGGCGCTTTTTCGCTCCATGACCCGTTCACAAGGTGCCGATCATTGTGTGTACCTCGACATGGGCAACGTGGCTATGTGTTCCGCATCCCCAGAACTGTTTTTCACGTATCGCCCGAGCAACGGCGCGGCAACTATTTCGTCGAAGCCGATGAAGGGAACTCGCCCCAGAGATGATGACCCCAACACCGATCGTGGCTTATTACACGATCTGGCAACCAGCCCGAAGGATCGGGCGGAGAACACGATGATTGTCGACATGATGCGAAACGATTTTGGTCGCATCGCCAAAATCGGAACCGTTTCTGTCCCGACCATTCACGCCATTGAGAGCTACCCCACCGTCCACCAAATGACGTCCACTGTTACTGCGACCACTGGCGCGAACGTGACGGAAATTTTCGACGCCTGTTTTCCGGCTGCTTCAATAACCGGCGCCCCGAAGGTGCGGACGACTGAACTCATCGCCGAACTTGAGCCGGAACCTCGTGGCGTGTATTGCGGCGCAGCGGGCGTGATGAGTCCAGATGGCCCAGCCGAATTCAATGTGGCAATTCGCACCGCGTGGGTCGATCGACTCGCCCGAACAGCTACCTACGGTGTCGGTGGCGGAATAATTTGGGATTCAGATCCGACAGCCGAATGGGAAGAAACACAGGTCAAGGCACGAGTTCTCCAATCAGCACCCGGCCAATTTGACCTCATTGAAACTATGCGATTCAGTCCGACCACCGGCATTTTTCTCCTGCACCGCCACATGGACCGACTCGCCAATTCGGCGCGACGATTTGGCTTTGTATGCGACATTCACGCGATTGGCCGTCACCTTCGAACGCTAACGTTCGCCACACTGCGTCGAATCCGTCTCGCGCTTCATTCCGACGGTTCGTTTTCCGTCACCACGGAAGAATTTAAGGAGTCTGCAGTTACTTGGGATGTACCAATCGACGTTCACCCGACCCATCCCGATCCGGTCTTCCGGGGCCACAAGACTACGATTCGTGACGTTTTTAGGGAGGCACGGGCGCGGCATCCAGGTGCCCTCGATGTCATCCTGCGCAACAGTAACGATGAAGTCACCGAGACCACGATTGGCAACATTGTCATCCTGGCCGAGGGCAAATTCTTGACGCCTCCTTTGACCAGTGGCCTCCTTCCCGGCGTTTTCCGCTCGGAACTTCTCAATCAAAAACGTATTGTCGAGCACGCCATGTCGGTCGATGATCTACGCCACGCAGACGAGGTGTGGATGATCAATGCCCTTAGGGGCTGGACACGCCTCACGATTGCTAACTAGCACTGGCATGAAGGTAATTGTGCCTCGGACATATGGCCACGATTAAACAACTCGACGCGGTAAGCGCCATGCTTAAGCAATGGCTGCCGACGACGTGACCAACGACGACCCCCCACTCGCTCCAACGCCAGTCATCCCGCGAGGGGTGTGGCTGCTACTGGGCGCCAAACTCCTGATCACAATCGCCACCCTGAGCATGACCACCATCCTGGGAAAACAAGTCTGGGATATCAGCCATAGCGAACTCGACCTGGGCTTCCTGGGGTTGGCCGAATTCCTGCCCACTGCTCTTCTCTCACCAATCACCGGATCAATCGCTGATCGACATGACCGCCGGATTGTTTCGGCCATTGGGTTAGCCGCGTCCGCTTCGGTTGCCTTTGGCCTATGGGCCTATGCGGGAAGCGACCAACCTCGCCTCTGGCCCATTTACTGCCTAGTGGCAGTCTTCGGTGCCGCCCGAGCACTCATTGCCCCGGCCATACGCGCGTTGCCGGTCGATCTTTCCCCCCGAGCATTGATCACCCGAGTCGTGGCGCTTAGTTCCGTTACCTGGCAGATCGGGGTCATCGTTGGACCTGTAGTTGCCGGGTTCTTGTTCGTGGCTAGCGAGCCTGCTCCCTACTTGTTTTCCGCGGTATTACTCGTCGTGGCTGCTGTCACCTTGACGTTTGTGCCGGCATCAGAAGTCGCTCGACTTACCAGCGCTCGGGGCTTACGGTCAGCGCTACGCGATGCATCGGAGGGGCTGACATTTATTCGCCGAACCCCTGTCTTGTTTGGCGCGATTTCGCTCGACCTATTTGCCGTCCTGTTTGGCGGCGCCGTTGCCCTCCTCCCCGCAATTGCTGAAGAACGGTTGGGGGTTGGGGCCATTGGCCTTGGATGGCTCCGCGCCGCCACTGGCATTGGTGCGGCAGTGGTATCGATCGCCTTGGCCACTCGCCCGATTTCTCGACATGTCGGCCACAAACTCCTGACCATGGTGGCCCTGTTTGGCGCGGCGACGTTAGTACTAGGCCTGACCCGATCCTTCGCTGTGGCCTTCGTGGCTCTGCTGGTACTCAGCGGGGCAGATGCCGTCAGCGTGTTCATCCGGTCGGCCATCGTTCCACTCGCAACGCCGGACAATATGCGGGGTCGTGTGCTGGCCACCGAGAATGTCTTCATTGGCGCGTCGAACGAACTTGGTGCATTCGAATCGGGTGTCACCGGCAGTCTTTTTGGACTGGTCGGTGCCATCATGATCGGTGGGGTCGGCACGCTGGCTGTCGTTGGCATCTGGGCCGTCTTCTTCCCCAAACTGCGCAAAATCGATCGCTTCAGTGAACTCCACCCGGCCGAACATTGACGGCGATAAAAAGCATCGCACCGAAATTGGCCGTGTCTTCCTAAAACCCAGTGTCTTCCTAGAACCCAGTGTCTTCCTAAAACCCATTACTTCCTAAATACGGTGTTTTTCTAAATACCTTTGGAAGGAGCGACGACATCGCGTTCCATCAGTACGCTTGCCCCCATGGTTTCCGCCCACCAGGCTCGACCGGTAAACGCTGAGCACATCGAAAAGACCTTCGATGAGAGCCCCGTTTTACGCGATGTTTCCCTCACCATTGGTGCCGGCGAGATCTTTTCTCTACTGGGCCCTTCTGGATGTGGCAAGACCACGCTTTTGCGTATTTTGGCGGGCCTCGAATCACCCGATCAGGGCAAAGTAACAATCGGCGATCAGGTAGTTGCTGGCCCCGGTGAGTTTGTGGTTCCCGAGAAGCGAGGGGTTGGCCTTGTCTTTCAGGACTGGGCCCTCTTCCCGCATATGTCCGTGGCGAAGAATGTCGGCTATGGACTGCACGGCGAGGGCGCCCAACGCATCGACCGAACATTGGACATGGTCGGTCTCTCCGGGTTTGGCGATCGCTCGCCGTCCACATTGTCGGGCGGTCAAAAGCAGCGGGTTGCTTTAGCCCGAGCGTTGGCACCACGCCCATCGGTGTTATTGCTCGACGAGCCGTTCTCCAACCTGGACACCACGCTGCGGGTGGCGATCCGCACCGAAGTTCACGCCCTCTTGCACGAACTCGGCATTACCAGTGTTTTCGTTACCCATGACCAAGACGAAGCATTCGTCGTGGGTGATCAGGTCGCGGTGATGCATGAGGGCAGGATCGAACAGGTCGCTACTCCGCACGAGTTGTACCGGTCGCCTGCCTCACCGTGGGTTGCCTCTTTTGTTGGCGATGTCAATCTCATCCCCGGTGTCGCTCGTGGCACGTCTGCTACTACCGGGTTTGGCACCATTGCGTTAAGTCAGCCCGCTAGCGGAGATGTTCATGTGGCCGTGCGCCCCGAGCAACTTCATGCCTCTCACGGTGGACCACACCGGATTGCGCTCGTCGAGTACTACGGCCACGACACAGTGCTGCTGGTCGACACCACCGATCACAACACGGTCCGGGTTCGCATTGGTCCCGGGCAAGTGTTTACTCACGATGACCTCGTCACTCTCGAATACCGCGGCGAACCCACCGTGGCATTTCCAGCCCCATAGCCACCGTCGGACTGACCGCGTCTACGTGGCGTTTACCAAGATGCGAGTGGCAGCAAATTCGCCGACTCCCACGGTTTGTCCCTCAATGTCAATGGTGGCCGTGCCATCAGGCGACAAGGCCGTAACAGTCCCCGAATTCCCCGGGATGATGCACGATGACTCAAGGTAATCGAGCATGCCGGGCCGAAACTCGAGTTCTTCGGTAATGCGCTCGACGACGAAGGTCGCTCCTGCACTTAGCGCGGAAAGTACCTGCGACGACGCCGGAGTCTGGTAACCCGACCCTGGAATAGGGTTGCCATGCGGACAAGTGCCAGGGTCGTCGAGAACCTTCACGAGTGCGTCCTCAACCACCGGCGAAATGACATGCTCCCATTTGCCCGCTTCGTGGTGGGCATCGGCCCATGACAAGCCGAGTACTTCGGTTAGAAATACCTCGGCCAACCGATGACGTCGAACCACCGTGGTGGCAAGATTTAGACCATCAGCGGTCAAGCTGATAGCACTTCCGTCTATGGCTACGAGCCCTTCACGTTCGAGTCGCCGTACCATTTCGGAAACGGCGGGACGAGACACCTCCAGCCGTTCGGCCATACGAGCCTGAATAACATTGACATCGTCTTCGGCAAGCTCGTAAATTGTTTCGCAATATTCTTCGAAGGCCGGGTGATATTCGGGGGTCTCATAAGCCATAGACGTCATGTTAGGCGCGGCTAACCAAACATGTTGCTTCAAAATAGGCTACGGCTGGCTGGGCATGCGGTGGAAGTAGCGGCGCAATACTCGATTCCACCTGTTCGCGGGTAGCTCGGGATGCAGCACCGCAAGACCAATGCCGAACTTGCTGAATGTTTCTGGGCGGTGGCCGTGATGCCACAACAGACGGTCAATTGCACTGTGACTACCAAGGGTCTTGGTTTCAACAACTGCGTAGTCGCGGAGGGCAACGGTGCCGCCCAGCGGATCCGTGAACAAGAGCCCAACATCGACGGTCGCTCTGACCGGTTCGTTGCCTAGCACCAACGTCGTCCGTTGGTAGTTGGTTTGAAGAACGGGTTCTAAATCCTCTGCGTCGCTACCAACCTCGGCGAAATTTCGCACAAACGACCGCCCTTGTTCCGTTAGGACCAACCGATCCGCGAACGCATACTCCATACGGTTCTTCACCGTTTCACCTCGACCATTGCGGGTCTTTACCTCGAGCAAACAAGTGTCAGAGTCAAGGTAGCTCCGCGTGCGTACCTTGTACCCGTGGGGGCGCTGGCGGACCGCAGCTAGGTAGCTTGCTCGTTCAGGTGTATCGAAATAGTGCGACTCGTAGGCAAACTTGGCCACACCATTTGTCCGCAGCACCCGAGTGTCGCTCGCTATCTCTGGGGCAAGAGTCGCTAACAGTGCCACGGGGACAATGTACTTACGGTCCTGCCGGGTCTGCAGTTCCGCGGCGGCATTGAGTTCGCTCAACGAAATCGACTCAAACATGGCGTCAATCGTCATGGGAGCTACTCGTTAGGGGAAGCTGGCGGTACGGCGTTTATTTGATAGCGGACCTCGACACTCGTAGTGTCGCGAACGAAGTCGGTGCGGAGAATATGAACATGGTGCACTTCGGCCCCGAGCAGTACTTCAAGGCGATCCTTTAGTAGTTGCTCATCGGAGTAAGCCTGATCGAGAGTGATGTTCTGGCGCCGATAACGCGCAAATAGCCGCGGGTGATCGCCAATAAACAATCCGGCCAACACGGCCACCATTAATGCAGGGGCAAGCCATTCATCGACCGTGCGGATACCTCCCAGCAGGCCAAGACTAAGGGCGGCGAAGTAGTAGGCAACCTCTTGATGGTCAAGCTCGTCGGACCGCAATCTGATGATTGACAGGACACCAAAAAGCCCGAGGCCGAGGCCGGCACTTACTTCAGCCGAGCCAAGTACTTCGCTCACCGACAGCACGCCAATGCCGAGACCGAGATACGCCACCAGCATGTCACGACGTCGATGTCGTGGGAAATACAGACCAAACACCAAAATAAAGATGGCTACAACGGCAAACAGAAAGACAAGTTGTGGGGACACATGAACTCCTAGCGAACAACAGTGTGACAGGTGTATCAGCGCTTCCTGAGGAACCCCTGTGAACTCTCCACGACCGCCGCACAGCATTTACCGCCTGCCAGTAGCAACACGGACCAATTTGGCTGTCCGGTGATCTAGCCGCCATAGTTTTTCGATGAACACTCTTGCCACCGTCTTGCTGGTCCTGACCGGAGTCGTTGCCCTGGCCGATTGGATCGCCGTTGGCCGCGACAACGGCAAAGCCGAACTAATTACCAAGCCGCTCACCCTCGTCCTGCTCATTTCGTTGGTTCAGGCCATAGACCCGTTCTCCGAATCCATGCGCTGGTGGTTTTTTGCTGGACTGTGCTTCTCGTTGGTTGGCGACATTGCCCTGTTACCGAAGTTCAATGCATTCATCGCCGGGCTGAGCGCCTTTTTGATCGCGCATCTTGCCTACATCGTTGGCCTGGCCGGTCATGTCGAAACCGGGTCGCTAGCGATAGTCGGTATTGGCGTAGCTCTCCTAGCGTTCGGGTTCTACGGACGCAGAATCCTGGCCAACGTTCCCGGCGAACTATTGCTACCCGTTGTCGCTTACTTTGCTGTGCTGTCCGCCATGGTCATTTTTGCGTTCGTCACCGGTATTTGGTTTCTGGCCATCGGTGCGGTCTTGTTCTTAGCCTCTGACTCGTTGCTGGGATGGGGCCGGTTTGTGAGCCCATCACCTGGTGGTCGAGTCGCGGTGCACATCACCTACCACCTTGCTCAGACGGCACTCGTTATCGGGTTGATCTGACGACCATTTCTCCATAACCCGCAGCGCCGTGGCATGCTTTGGCCATGAACAGCAACACGCCTCGTACTATTGCCCTTACCCGCGAATCCCTTGGTGTCTATGTGGCCACCAACGCTGATGGGGTGAAGCTGCGTCTCGGCACGGCCGAAGATGTTTTCAGTCCCGTGGATTTGTTGTTGGCAGCCCTCGCTGGCTGCTCTTCGATCGATGTTGACATCATGACCAGTCGACGCGCCGAACCCGTCGGATTTGATGTTGTCG
>Ga0307986_10001901_pt1 | contig 15077 bp, 8 predicted proteins | sample EllFjometageno82_FD_203170 | JGI IMG/M metagenome (GOLD analysis project Ga0307986, IMG submission 203170) | Marine microbial communities from Ellis Fjord, Antarctic Ocean - #82 | ecosystem: Environmental > Aquatic > Marine > Unclassified | place: Southern Ocean | collected 2014-10-09
AAGCAGTTGAGGAACTTATAAAGGTAGCTAAAGAAGCTATAGTTGATGGTGGAGAGGATATCTCTGCAGATAGACTTAAGAATGCTGCAGCTACAAAGAAGCTAGCTATTTTCGATGCTTTCGAAATACTTAAACGTATTGAAGAAGAGGAGAATATTCTCGATGAAAAACCTAAAGAAGAAACGGTTAAAAAAGCTTTTGGAGGATTCGCGGAAGGAAGATCTAAGTAATGTACGAGCAGAGCTTATATAAAATAATAAAGGACCATGTTAAACCTAAAGTTTTAAGTAAAACTAATAGGTATAAGAAATGGAAATACGGTTATAACGAAGAGCATGATATGATTGTTATTAGTAAAACCGGTCAAATAGGTGAAGTATATGAGATACAAAATCTTAAGATAGCTCTACCTAAGGAAGAGGATGTTGCTAAGCTAGAAGGTAATAGATGGGTTGTTCAGGAGTACCCAAAAGAATTAAAAAGTATTAAAACTATTTTTGATTGGAAAAATTACTCTGAGGAATTTAAAGAGAAATGGTATGACTATATTGAAACAGAGTTTCAGAGGCGTGAAAAAGGTTTTTGGTTCTTTAACAAGGATAAGCCTTCTTATATTACTGGCACTCAGTATATGTACTTGCAGTGGTCCAAGATTGATGTTGGGCAACCAGACTTTCGGGAGTCAAACCGCTTATTCTACTTATTCTGGGAAGCTTGCAAAGCAGACACAAGGTGTTACGGAATGTCATACCTTAAGAACAGGCGTTCGGGTTTTTCATTCATGGCATCAGGTGAGACCGTTAACATGGCGACAATATCAAGTGATGCAAGGTTCGGTATACTATCGAAATCAGGTGCAGATGCTAAGAAAATGTTCACAGATAAGGTTGTACCGATATCCGTTAATTATCCCTTCTTCTTTAAGCCCATCCAAGACGGTATGGACAGACCGAAGACGGAACTTGCGTACAGGGTCCCGGCGTCAAAGCTCACAAGGAGGAGTATCGTCGCGGAAGACAGACCGGAGGAATTAGCAGGGTTAGATACGACAGTCGATTGGAAAAATACAGGTGACAACTCCTATGATGGAGAAAAATTAAAACTACTAGTACACGATGAGAGTGGAAAGTGGGAAAGACCTAACAATATATTAAATAACTGGAGAGTTACAAAAACATGTCTTAGATTAGGTTCTAGGATTATTGGTAAGTGCATGATGGGATCAACATCAAATGCTTTAGATAAAGGTGGTAGTAACTTTAAAAAACTATACAATGACTCAGATGTCACTAAACGGAACCGCAACGGGCAGACTAGTTCAGGACTCTATTCTTTGTTCATTCCTATGGAATGGAACTACGAAGGATACATTGATTCTTATGGATTTCCTGTATTCGATACGCCAAGAAAAGAAGTCTTAGATGGCTTTGGAGATCCAATTAAAATTGGGGTTATTGAGTTTTGGGAGAATGAAGTAGATGGATTAAAGAATGACCAAGATGGTTTGAATGAATTCTACAGACAATTCCCTAGAACAACAAAACACGCTTTTAGAGATGAAGCTAAGCAATCATTATTCAACCTTACTAAAATCTATGAACAAATAGATTACAACGAGGATATTAATAATAAGGCTTTAGTAACAAGAGGTAGGTTCTACTGGGAGAACGGGGTTCAGGATGGAGCTGTTAATTTTGCTCCAGATAAATCAGGTAGGTTTATGGTATCATGGATACCACCAAAAGAACTACAAAATAGGGTTATAAATAAGAATGGTATAAAATACCCAGGCTCTGAACACATGGGAGCTTTCGGCTGTGATAGTTATGATATATCAGGAACAGTTGATGGTAGAGGTTCTAAAGGAGCTTTACATGGTTTAACTAAGTTTAGTATGGAGAATGCTCCAGCTAATATGTTTTTTCTAGAATATGTATCTAGACCACAAACCGCTGAGATATTCTTTGAAGACGTTTTAATGGCTTGTATATTTTACGGAATGCCAATACTATGTGAGAATAATAAACCTAGACTTCTATATCATTTTAAAAGAAGAGGTTATAGAGGTTTCTCAATGAACAGACCGGATAAGGTATATAACAAATTATCAGTAACAGAGAAAGAGATTGGTGGGATACCAAATTCAAGCGAGGATATAAAACAAGCTCACGCTGCAGCCATTGAATCATATATACAGGATTTTGTTGGAGCTACTGAAAGAGGGTATGGAGATTTATATTTTCAAGAGACGTTAGAAGATTGGGCTAAGTTTGATATCAACAACAGAACAAAATTCGATGCTACTATAAGTTCAGGTTTAGCTATAATGGCTTGTAACAAAAATAGATACACACCTGTGTTTAAACAGACTAAAACAATAGTTCCATTATCTTTTAAAAAATATGACAACAACGGAGAGTTTTCAAAAATAATAAAATAAATGAATATATACACAAATCCAAATAATTCTTTTCCAAGTCAAGTGGTTAGTGAAGAAGAAAAGCAGAGTGAGGAATACGGTCACGCTGTAGGAAGAGCCATTGAAAATGAATGGTTTAGAGGAGACAGGGGATTAGCTTCTGGAGGTCGTTTCTCTAGTAATTGGCAATATTTTCACAACCTAAGGCTATATGCAAGAGGAGAACAATCTGTAGGTAAATACAAAGACGAATTATCTATAAATGGTGATTTGTCTTATCTTAACCTAGATTGGAAACCAATTGCTGTTTTATCTAAATTTGTAGACGTTGTTGTTAACGGAATGACAGACAAAGGGTATAAGATTAGATCATACGCATCTGATCCCTATGCTGTTAAACAAAGAACTGATCATGCTACTGCTATAGCTCAAGATGCTTTTGCTTCTGAGTTGATGGAAGAGACTCAACAAAATATAGGTATAGATCTAAAAAGAACAAGTATACCATCTGAAGAACTACCAAGAGATAAAGATGAATTAGAGTTGCATATGCAGCTTAGTTATAAGCAAGCTATAGAAATAGCTGAAGAGGAATTAATTGAAAATGTATTCAGCTTTAACAAGTACGAAGAGACAAAGAAGAGATTAGCTTATGATTTAACCGTATTAGGTATCGCAGCGACTAAAACAAATTTCAACTTATCTAACGGTATTACAGTCGACTACGTTGACCCTGTTAATATCGTTTATTCTTATACTGAAGATCCTAATTTCGAAGACCTATATTATGTAGGTGAAGTTAAAAGTGTTAATTTACAAGAATTAAAGAAAGAATTCCCTCATTTATCACCTAGTGAACTAGAAGAGATAGAAAAATACCCTGGTGATGTAAACTACACTAGAACAGCTCAAGGTCAAGACAATGACCAAAGCAATGTACAGGTATTATACTTTGAATATAAAACTTACTCTGATCAGGTATGGAAAATAAGGCAAACAGAACAAGGTCTTGAAAAAGCCTTAGAAAAACCTGACACTTATAACCCACCTGAGAGTGATAATTTTGATAGAGTTAATAGATCTATAGAGGTACTATATAGTGGTGCTAAAATACTAGGACACAAGAAAATGCTTAAATGGGAAATGGCTGAGAATATGACTAGACCTTATAGTGACCAAACAAAGGTTTCTATGAATTATAGTATAACAGCTCCTAGAATGTATCAGGGACGCATAGAGTCTATCGTTAGCAAATGTATCAGTTTTGCTGATATGATTCAAATAACACACCTTAAAATACAACAGGTGTTGTCTAGGTTAGTTCCAGACGGTGTTTTTGTAGATGTAGATGGTTTAGCTGAGGTTGATCTAGGTAATGGAACAAATTACAATCCACAAGAAGCTCTTAATATGTACTTCCAAACAGGTAGTATTGTTGGTAGATCTTTAACACAGGATGGAGACCCAAATAGAGCTAGAGTTCCTATCCAGGAATTACAAAGCTCTTCAGGGTTAAATAAAATACAAGCTCTTATTCAGACGTATCAGTACTACTTGCAGATGATTAGAGACGTAACAGGTTTAAATGAAGCTAGAGACGGTAGTCAACCAGGTACCGACGCTTTAGTTGGTTTACAAAAACTAGCAGCTGCTGCTTCAAACACAGCTACTAAACATATATTAAAGTCTTTAATGTATCTTACTATTAAGACAGCTGAGAATATCAGTTTAAGAGCAGCTGATATGATAGCTTTCCCTTTAACTAGAAATGCTTTAATGAACTCTATAAGTTCTTTTAATGTAGATACTCTAGGTCAGATAAATGACTTAAACATGCATGAATTTGGTATCTTCCTGGATTTAGAACCGGATGAAGAAGATAAGCAAGCATTAGAAAGAAATATACAAATCGCTCTACAAACAGGTAGTATTGATCTAGAAGATGTAATAGATATTAGAGAGATCTCTAATCTGAAGCTAGCTAATCAAATGCTAAAGGTTAAAAGAAAGAGAAAAGCAGAAGTTGAAAGACAGAATCAGTTAGAGAATATACAGGCTCAAGCTCAAGCAAACTCTCAAGCAGCTGAACAAGCAGCTATGTCTGAGGTTCAGAAACAACAAGCGCTAGTAGAGACTAACCTACAGTTTGAACAAGGTAAATCTCAATTCTTAGTACAGAGACTTCAAATGGAAGCTGAGATCAAGAAGCAACTAATGGCTGAGGAATTCAACTACAACATGCAACTAGCTCAGATAAACGCTAATGCAGAAGTTTCTAAAGGAAAAGAAGCAGAAGATAGAAAAGACGAGAGAACAAAAATACAAGCAACTCAACAATCAGAGTTGATAAATCAAAGACAAAACGATTCTCTACCTAAGAACTTTGAATCAGCAGGGAATGACGGCCTAGGTGGTTTTAATCTAGGTGGGTTTTAGATTCATTAAAAGTTAACTATTTAATTATATTATATTATGTCAAAACAAACATCGCAAGAAGGTGACTTCTCTCTGAAAGGAAAGAAAACAAAACCTAAAAACCTTGCAAAACAATCCAGCAAAGAGCCGGTTAAAATTGAAATACCAAATACAGCCCCAGAAGCTCAAGGTGAAGTAATACCTGAAGTTACTAAGATTAATTTAACAGAACCTAAAGAAGAGGTTGTTGAAGAAGTTGTAGAGGTTATTGAAGCTGTCGATGATGGTATTTTACAAGAAATTGTAGAAGAGGAAATTGTGGAAGAAGTAGCTCAAGTTAAAGCTGAAGTGAAAGAAGCTCAACGTGACGCGGCTATTACTGGAAAACCATTACCGGAAAACATCGAAAAACTAGTATCCTTTATGGAGGACACGGGTGGTGGTATTGAAGATTACGTTAGGTTAAATGCTGACTACTCAAATATTAATAACGAAACATTACTTCGTGAATTTTACGCAAAAACTAAGCCTCACTTAGACGCTGAAGATATAAGTGTATTACTAGAAGATTTTTCATATGATGAAGATCTAGACGAAGATAGAGATATACGCAAAGCAAAAATCGCGTTTAAAGAAGAGGTTGCTAAAGCTAAGGACTTTTTGGAGCAGACTAAGAGTAAATACTACGATGAGATCAAGTTGAGACCCGGAGTAACTCAAGAGCAACAAAAAGCTACAGACTTTTTCAACCGACACACCGAAGAGCAAGAGGCTAACAAAACTAAACATGAAGATTTTAAAAATGTAACTAAAAATCTTTTCAATAGCGATTTCAAAGGTTTTGATTTCAACGTAGGAGAGAAAAAATTTAGGTACAGTGTTAAGAACCCTTCATTAGTAGCAGATGCACAATCTGATATTTCAAACTTCATTGGGACGTTCCTAAATAAAGAAGGTGAAATTTCTGATGCAAAAAGCTACCACAAAGCTTTGTTCGCTGCCAGAAACGCTGATACCATAGCTCAACACTTTTACGAACAGGGTAAAGCCGATAGCGTAAAAGAAGTTATGGCGAAGTCTAAGAATATCACAACCGAGCCAAGGAAAACGGCTTCAGGTGAAGTATTCTTTAACGGGATAAAAGTAAAAGCGGTTGGAGGCGTTGACTCTTCAAGATTAAAAGTAAAAAAATTTAAAATTTAACATTAAAAAAAGAAAATTATGGCTGTAAGTCCTTTATTCGGTGACATTGTCCCGTCTCAATCACAACAATTATTACAAACCAACTACCTAAAGTTTAACGACGGAGCGGCAGCTGGTGACACTGACACTTTTGCTCAACAATATTTACCTGAGATCTACGAACAAGAAGTAGAGCGTTATGGAAACAGAACTTTATCTGGATTCTTACGTATGGTTGGAGCTGAAATGCCAATGACTTCTGACCAAGTAATCTGGTCTGAACAAAATAGATTGCACATCTCTTATACTGATGTAGCAAATGATCAAGTAAATGGATTAACTATTCCTATTGCTGCTGACGTAAAGAATGTTATTAGCGTTGGAGCTACTATCGTTATCGTTGATGTTGCTGGAAATGAGTCTAAAGCGGTTGTTACTGCTTCTAACTTAGCTACAGGAGTTTTAGCTGTTGCACCATATAAAACTGCTACTTTAGCTGGTTTAGGTGTATTAGTAAAAATCTTTGTATATGGTTCTGAATATGGAAAAGGATCTTCTACTCCTAACTACTCTGCAGCTAACACTGATGGATATGTAAGTGTAGACCCTGAATTCACTCAGTTCTCTAATTCACCAATTATCATCCGTAGTAAGTATACTGTATCTGGATCTGACACTGCTCAGGTTGGATGGGTTGAAGTAGCTACTGAAGATGGAACTGGAGGATACTTATGGTATTTGAAAGCTGAATCAGAAACTCGTTTACGTTTTGAAGACTACTTAGAAATGAGTGTTATTGAAGGTGAAAAAGCTAGTGGAGCTGGAGCTGGATCTGCTGCTGCTGCAGGATACAAAGGAACCGAAGGTTTATTTGCTGCTGTTAATGCACGTGGAAACGTAGAAGCTGGATTCAATGCTGGAGCTGGACAATTAGCTGCTTTTGATTCTATCTTAAAGAATTTAGATACTCAAGGAGCAATTGAAGAGAACATGTTATTCTTAAATAGAGAAACATCTTTAAGCTTTGATGATATGTTAGCTGGTATTTCTGCTGGAGCAAACGGAGGAACTGCTTATGGTTTATTCGAAAACTCTGAAGATATGGCTTTGAACTTAGGTTTCTCAGGATTCAGAAGAGGTTCTTATGACTTCTATAAAACTGACTGGAAATACTTAAACGATGCTTCTACTCGTGGAGGTGCTGTAAGCGCTGCTGCTGTTGCTGCTCCTGTTTATGCAATCGACGGTATGTTGATTCCTGCTGGAACTTCTACAGTTTATGATCAAACATTAGGAACAAACATTAGACGTCCTTTCTTACACGTAAGATATAGAGCTTCTCAAGCTGATGACAGAAGAATGAAATCATGGTTAACTGGTTCAGTTGGTGGTGCTTATACTTCTGATTTAGATGCAATGGAAGTAAACTTCTTATCTGAAAGATGTTTATGTGTGCAAGGTGCTAATAACTTCGTGTTATTCGCTGCTGCATAGATTGAAATTATTGTAATATTACCCTCGTCAATAAGTCGGGGGTAATTATTACTCTTATAAACTATTTAATTATATTATATTATTATGACAAAAACAAAAGTAGCCCCAGCTCTAGAAGCTAACTGGGAAATAAAAGACAGAACATACATGGTTAGAGGAGGCAATATACCGTTAACTCTTAGAATACCATCTAAACATAGTTTAAAATACCCTATGTTGTGGTTCGACCAACAAAACAACTTACAGAGAGAGCTTAGATACGCTACAAACATGATTAGTCCTTTTAAAGACGAGCAGAATGGAGAAATTACATTAGGCACTATTTTATTTAAAGACGGATCTATGGTTGTTACCAAAGAAAACCAAGCTTTACAAAAATTATTATCATTATACCACCCTGCTAAAGGTGTTAGGTATTACGAATTCGATCAAATAGTAGTTGCTGAAGATGAATTAGACACTATGAATCTTCAAATTGACGCTTTAATCGTTGCTCGAACAATGGAAATAGACCACGCTGAAGCATTATTGAGAGTAGAACTAGGTTCTAAAGTCTCTACAATGTCTTCTAAAGAAATAAAACGTGATTTACTTTTATTTGCTAGACAATCTCCTCAGTTATTCATGGAGCTAGCTAAAGATGATAATGTACAGCTTAGAAACTTTGCTATTAAAGCAACTGAAGCTAAGATAATTAAACTCTCTGATGATCAAAGATCATTTACATGGGCGGCAAACGGAAAGAAACTAATGACAGTTCCTTTCGATGAAAACCCTTACTCAGCATTTGCTGCGTTCTTTAAGACAGATGAAGGTGTTCAAATCTTCAAGTCTATAGAGAAAAAATTAAAATAATATGTGATATTAATAATAACCGGTTACAAATCGTGACCGGTTACTATTATAATAAAAAAATAATATGGCAATAAACGTAGATACAGTATATAAAACTGTCTTATTGATACTCAATCAACAACAAAGAGGTTACATAACACCTGATGAGTTCAATAAAGTAGGTACTCAGGTTCAATTAGGGATATTTGAAAAGTACATGAGTGACCTTAATCAACAATTGCGTATACCAGAAAACGACAGCGAGTATGGTAATAGAGTAAAAAACATTGAAGAAAGAATAGATATCTTCAAAAGAATAGGTGACGCTGTATATGCTGCGCCTTTTTTTGATTTACCTGCAGTTACAGACTTATACAGAATAGGTAGTGTCATTTATAATGACCACATAGAAGCTCAAATGGTTGAAAGGAATGAATTATACTTAATAAAAAAATCACCTTTAACCGCTCCTACAAAAGAACAACCAATCTTTTTGTATGAAAATAAAAAAATATCTTTATACCCTACGACAATAATAAGTGATGTTCAGGTTTCTTACATTAAAAAACCAGTTGATGTTCAATGGAATTACTCCGTTGGATCTTTAGGTCAGTTTGAATACAATTCAGCTACCTCTGTTAACTTTGAGTTACATGATTCTGAGCAAGTAGATGTTATAATGGGTATATTACTTTACTCAGGGGTTATAATTCAAGACCCTACTATAATACAAATAGCTTCTCAGAAAGTACAACAAGAAGACATAAACGAAAAATCTTAATACAACATGAGTCTAATAACTGAAAATAACCAGCAATACTATGCAGGCTCACAAGGCTACTTGTCTGTCACTGGGATAGCAGGTGAAAAGTTCACAGCTACATTTGACACTAACTTAGTCTTTGGTAGTTATGATCAAGCCCAAACCGACTATGCTTTAAACAATTTTAAACTATATACAGCTGCGGCTGGAGTACTAACATATACAGAGTATGTTGCTGCTTACACAGTGGTAAACAACGTAGTGACATTTACTGCGGCTTTACCAGTGAGCACAAGTGTTGTTATACAGTTAAAAACTGAAAATGGAGGAAACTACGGAAGTAAAGACGCTTATGGAGATACCGTTCAGGACAACTGGGGTTCTTATGCTTATACAAAGTTAGATGATGTTATAAATAACTTCTTAGTTGCTTATGTGGGTGTTGGGAAACTAATACCTAGTGTAAAAAGAACAGACGTGATATTTCACGCTAAAAGAGCAATGCAAGAGTTTAGTTATGACACATTGAAGAGTGTTAACTCTCAAGAGCTAACTATACCATCAAGCTTAAGTGTACCAATCCCTCAAGATTACGTTAATTATACTAATATATATTACTATGACCAAGCGGGTGTCAAACACTTGATACTACCTAATAGCTTGAGTACTAATCCTTATAGAACCCCAGTTCAAGATGCTGACGGGATACCTACACAAGACAATTTTGCTAATAATATTGAAGGTACATCGATAATAGAAGATAGATGGGATACTAACGCTTTATCAAAAGTAGATAACGGGGTTGATGATACTTCTCTAGGATGGCAACAGTATTATGGTCTTCAAGGAACTCGTTTTGGTATGGACCCTCAATTCGCTAATGGAAATGGATGGTTCCTTATAAATGAAAGAGACAATAAGTTTTCTTTCTCAGCAGACCTAGTTGACCAGATAATCACTTTAGAGTACATCTCTGATGGTTTATCAACTAATTTATCTACTAGGATCCCGAAGATGGCTGAAGAGGCTCTATATGCTTATATAAGTCATGCAATTATATCGACTAGAATTAACCAACCTGAATATGTAGTAAACAGATTAAAAAGAGAGAAGAGCGCTAAGCTTAGAAACGCTAAAATCCGTTTATCAAACCTTAAAATGAATGAATTTACTCAAGTTATGAGAGGTAAATCTAAATGGTTAAAACACTAAAATCAAATGGCAGAAATTAAAAATACCTTTTTAAAAGGTAAGATGAACCAAGATCTTGACCCTAGATTAATACCTAATGGTGAGTATAGAGAAGCTATAAACTTACAGGTAGGTAGGTCGGAAGGTTCTAGTGTTGGTGAATTTGAGAACATGTTAGGTAACACTAATATAAACACTTTAAATGCTGATGCTAATTCTAAAATTATAGGTCATTACGTAGATGAATCTAACCATAAAGTGTATATTTTCGCTACAGACTGGGAGAATGCTAATGGGGATAGATCCGTTGCTAAAAACCACTATATATATGAGTTAAATTTATCTGCCCCATATAATAAAAAGACTTTAGTCACTGGAAACTTCTTAAACCTTAATCAATCTTTCCCAGTAACAGGTGTAAACCTAGTAGAAGACTTATTCTTTTGGACTGACAACTTAAATCAGCCAAGAAAGATAAATATAATTAAAGCAAACCCTACTTCTCAAGCAACTCCAACCCATTATCAAAACGAAGATCAGATATCCGTAGCTAAATATGCTCCATATGAGCCTATTATAGTTCTTGACAGGGTTAAGACATCTATAAATGCAGGAAATTTAACTGATACTTTTGATATAACAGTAACTGATTCTACTGGTATAAAGATAGGGGATATTGTTTCTCCTTTTTCTACTATAACTCCACCTTCGGCTTTATGGAATGATTTAATATACGTAGTAGCTATAACTGGTAGTGTCATAACCTTATCTAAAGCTGTTACAGTTACTGATGGGTTTGAACTAGTGTTTCAGAACTCTACAATGACTAATAAAACTAGTGAGTTTTTACCTGGTGGAGACAATGAGGCAATCACTTCTATAACTGGAACTGGACTAGCAGCTGTATATGTATACACTAGTTCACCAGACGCTGGGTACGCTAATGATGTACCTATTATAGGGGCTATAGTAACAGGTGATAATATACCAGTAAATACAACTGTTTTAACAGCTGTCTCTAGCTGGGCTTCTGCCGCGGGAATAATATGGTCTATAACTTTATCTAACGCTACCACCGCTATTGTAGGTGATATAATAAAGGTAAACGTTAATCCAGACCACGAAAACGATTGGTCAGGTGATGCTAACTTCTTAGAAGATAAATTCATTAGGTTTAGCTATAGGTTTAAGTATGAGGATAACGAGTACTCTTTAATGGCTCCTTTCTCTCAACCTATGTTTGTACCTAAACAAAATAGTACTTTTGGTGGAGGAACTAACAGTGATATTAGTGATATGGATGATGCTTATAAGTCCACTATAGTAACCTGGTTTGAAAACAACATCGAAAATATATTATTAAAAATACCAATGCCTTATGCTTCTCCAGCTTTAAACGCTACAGAACTTAAGTTAGTTAAAGTAGATATTCTATATAAAGAATCAGATGCTCTAGCTGTAAAAGTATTAGATACCGTCATCTTGTCTTCATTGCCTGATAGCAATTTCGAGACTATCTTATGGAGTGATCCTATTCATGGTGACGACACTACAACTTATTATTACCAATACGATTATGCTTCTAGTAAACCATACAAAACTCTACCCTCAGATCAAACAACTAGAGTCTATGATAAAGTTCCAATTAAAGCACTAGCTCAGGAACTTATAGGTAATAGAGTTGTTTACGGTAATTACGTGGATAGGCATTCAAGCCCTGTTTCAATTGACTACAGCGCTTTAGTTAATAAAAAGAAACCTGCATTCGATAATGTAGTTCAATATCCTTACCATACATTAAAGCAAAATAGAACTTACCAAGTTGGGTTTGTTTTAGCTGATAGATATGGAAGACAATCTGATGTTATATTATCTTCTTATGATAATGTGGATGGAGTTCGTGGTTCTACTGTTTATTCAAATTATAATACATATAACGAGCAAATAGCTTACCCAATTATAGATTGGTTAGGAGATTCTCTAAATATAAAAATAGATACAGCTATAGCAGCTGGTGATACTGGTTTTTATTCTGTTACTAACCCTCTTGGTTGGTATTCTTATAAAATAGTAGTTAAGCAACAACAGCAAGAATATTACAATGTTTACCTACCTGGTTTCGTAAATGGTATACCTGTTATTAGTAACGAAGAAATGAACAAGACTTCCTTCTCGGTACTACTTGGTGATAATATAAATAAAGTCCCTAGAGACTTGAAAGAGGTTGGTCCAACCGACACTGATTACAGTAGCGGTGAAACACTTTACTTCAGGGTAAACAACCCAAATATAGATTCTAGATCAAGTAGAGGATATGGAGTTCCATCTAATACTACAGCTTGGAATAAGCAATACTATCCTGGTTTTATAGGTCAAGAAGTATTATCTATCCAAACAGTTAGGGATATGGAGATTTCAGCAATACCATTCATAGCTAATGCTGGTAAAGGTGACTATGGAAAAGTAGGTACTCTAACAACAGGTAGTACAACAGCTCCAGTTAGTATAGGTTCTTTACCTTGGGGAGTATCGGCTATATCTCAGCCATTCTATAATTCTGATCTAAATCCTTTTGCTTTAAAAATAGATACAACTCCTAATGGAAGTATTGGAACAGCTTCTACAGTACCAACTTCCGCTGGTGGTATCGGAGCTATATCTACAATATACGAAGACACAGCTAACCAAATAAACTCAATGTCTCCTTTCTTAAGTATAGCGGAGACTAAACCTGTTTATTCTTTACTTGAGTTGTTCTACGAAACTTCTTTACAAGGAAAGATAAGTACTTTAAACTCTTTAATAAATTCACAATATGGTGGATTAGTTTACACAAATGTATCTGCAGGTAGTTTCTCAGAAGCAGATGCTTCAAGCACTCAAATAGGTTCTGTTATAACATGGACAACCGGTGGAGGTCAAACAGTTACACAAAATTCTACACTTATAGGTACAACACCTCCTAGAATAAAATCAGCTTTTAGAGCTAACGATCCAAGTAATACAACTAACGTAAACACTTTATTTGATTTAGTGTACAGTAATACAGATGCCCAGTATCAATTAAAAACAAATTCATTATTCTTTTATAGTCAAGCGTCATTCAATGATCCATCTAACGATGTATTTAATATGGAGCTTGAAACTATCTATGATGATGGTTCTCCTGGAGCACCTTATACTGACACGATGCCTTTTACTGTAACATTAACTAACCAAGCACCTTATTTTACAGATTGTAGTGATCCTTCAGGTATAACAATAGCTTCTACTTTAATCAAAAGTTTTGCGGCTACAAATGGATCTAATGTAGGAAATACTCCAGCTATTCAAGCTAGTGAACTATTATTTGATCTATCTCCTTCTAATAGTTCTATTATACTAAACCAGTTCAGTATGAGCTCTACTGGAACTTTAACAACTAATAGCGCTTTAACAGAAGGTGGTAATTACACTGTTATAGCTAGAGTGAGAGATGTGAACGGAAGTGGGATATCAACTTACTGTTCGATATCATTTGTAGTAGGTGTTCAACATGTGCCTCAAGCTATATGTGCTGGGTATCAAGGTTCTATATCTGCTGATTGCTACGAAAGTTTTGAAGCTTTCTTTGGAGCTAACTCAAGTACAACTTCAACCGGAACATATCCAACAGTTGGTGGTATAACTTACCCAGAGAACAACATACAGTTCTATAATGTAAAAGCTCAAACAAATGTATCAAACCCAACAACTGCTGCTTTAACTCAAGGGGTTATGTATATAACACCAACGTTAACAGTGACAGGTTCTGAGAGTTCTTTCGTGTGGTATACCATACAATATAGATCTAATAGTCAAGCTGCTTGGACACAAGCAACTCAAACATCAGGAGTAGCTATGAGTTCTTATAAATTAAATGCATCTTCTGGAAACCCAGGTACTGCAACTAGAATATTCAGTGGAGTTGGAGAATATAGATTGATCACAAATAACATAGACGGAGAAGCGTGTGTTTTAAGTGCAGCCAACTTAGTTGTTGCCTTTGGAGATTCAACTTACGCTCAAACAGGCTGTAGTCTTGGACCACTGTAATAATTAATAAAAACAAGTAATTAATATAATATGTCATTAACAATAGAAGTGCCTTATTTCAACTCATACTTTATGAAGAGATTAGCGGATGTCCCTTATATAACAGGGGATGTCGCTACTAGAACCGCTTTTAATGATCAAACAAATATAGCTGCTGGGAGTTTTGTGTTTTTCAATGCTGATGCAAGTGTAATGATTTTAGGTCAAACTATAACAGGAACTGGTGTCCCAGCTGATACGAAGGTTACTTCGTTAGGTAATAATGGGGCAGGTATAAAAATAACCTTAGATAAAGAAGTTTCTTTAACTAATGGTGCAACTTACCTTTTTAATATGGTATGGTCAGCTCCTCAGGTAAAAAATGAAGATGAAGATTGGTATATAGAGGAATCACGTATTAGAGGAGGTTACAATAACACTTCCACTGATTTTGGAGTTAAGGCTTATATAGTAGAAGATAACGATGCTCAACAACGAAGAGGAAACTCTTTAATATACTCAGGTGTATTAAACTCTAGAACAGGTATTAATCAAACTAATCAATTTTCTGTAGCTGAAGATATAACTAGAAGTGCAGATCCTATAAATGGAACTATTCAAAAGTTATATGCTGAAGATACTAACTTGATTATAATGCAAGAAAGAAAGATCAGTAGAGCTCTTATAGATAAAGACGCTATATATTCTGCTGAAGGAAACGCAATA
>Ga0307986_10001903_pt1 | contig 15075 bp, 13 predicted proteins | sample EllFjometageno82_FD_203170 | JGI IMG/M metagenome (GOLD analysis project Ga0307986, IMG submission 203170) | Marine microbial communities from Ellis Fjord, Antarctic Ocean - #82 | ecosystem: Environmental > Aquatic > Marine > Unclassified | place: Southern Ocean | collected 2014-10-09
AGCAGCTATTACAAATGCTACTCCTAAAATAGCAAATTATAAATTTACAACTTTAAATCCTAACCTTGGTGTTGCAACTTATGACGATAAAGAAATAACTTTAGCTGACATACCTGGACTAGTTGAGGGTGCTCATGAGGGTGTAGGTCTTGGAATTCAATTTTTAAAACACATAGAGAGATGCAAAACATTAATGCATTTAATAGATATTACCAATGAGGATGTTGAAAGTGCCTATCAACAAGTTAAAAAAGAGCTTGGTAGTTACAGTAAAGAGATTCTTGTAAAAAAAGAGATAATTGTATTAAATAAAACAGATTTATTAGAAGAAGAAGAGGTTAATAAAATTGTGAAAATTTTCTCTAAAGATAAAAACTCTGAAGTGGTAACTCTATCAACTTTAGATAAAAAATCTATATCAAAAATTAAAGCTAAATTACTCACATATGTATCTTAAAGATTCAAAAATAATTGTAATCAAAATTGGTTCATCTTTATTAATAGATAATAATAAAAAAATAAGAAAAAAATGGCTTTTAGAATTTGCCAAAGATATTAAGGAGCTAATTAAAGAAAATAAAAAAGTTATCATTGTAAGCTCAGGCGCTATTGCTATGGGCTGTAAAAAACTAAATTTAAATAAAAAAAATCTTAAAATTGATAAAAGTCAAGCTGTAGCATCTATTGGACAGATTGAGCTTATGAATTTATTTTCAGAAACATTTTCTAAGCAAAAAACTAATATATCTCAAATTTTAATTACACTAGAAGATACCGAACAAAGAAGAAGGGCTTTAAATGCTAAAAGAACTTTTGATAATTTATTTCAATTAGGCTTTGTACCCATTGTTAATGAAAATGACACCATAGCAACTTCAGAAATCAAATATGGTGACAATGATAGATTGGCTTCTAGAGTTGCACAAATATCAGGCGCTGACTCACTGATACTTCTTTCTGATGTTAATGGTCTTTATACTCAAAATCCAAAAATTTACAAAAATGCGAAATTATTAAAAGAAATAAAAAATATAGATAACCATGTTGAAAAAATTGCAACTAGAAGTGTTGGTGAGTATGGGACCGGTGGTATGAAAACTAAAATTGAAGCTGCAAAAATATGTCAAGTATCTGGATGCCACATGGCTATTGCGAATGGCCTATTTAATAGACCAATTAAAAGAATAATCGAAGAGAATAATTGTACATGGTTTTTATCCAAAGTTTCTAAACTAGATGCTAGAAAAAAATGGATAATAAGCTCTATATCACCCAAGGGTGAACTCGTCATTGATGATGGAGCTAAAATAGCACTTTCAAATGGAAAAAGTTTATTGGCAGCTGGTATAAAAAAAGTATCTGGAAAATTTAACAAAGGTGATCACATAAAGGTTTTAGATAAACAAAACTTTGAATGTGCCAGAGGCTTAAGTTCGTTTTCATCTGATGAAATTTTAAAGATTATGGGTCATCATTCTAAAGAGATTGGAAAATTATTAGGATATATTTCAAAATCTGAAGTTGTACATAAAGATGATATGGTGGAGATATAAAATGATTCGATATATGCGTTCAATAGGACTAAAAGCTAAAAAGGCATCTTTTCAAAAAATTAATACTAAAACTAAGAATAAAGTTTTAAAAAAATATGCCTTATTATTAAATAAAGAAAAAAATTCTATACTTAAAGCAAATATTAAAGATGTGAAATTAGCCTTAAAAAAAGGGATGAACAATAATTTAATTAATCGACTGTCCATTGATCACAAAAAATTAAACAATATAAAGAGCTCTATAAATAAAATAGCTAAACTAAAAGATCCTGTCGATAATATTTTTAAAAAATGGAGTAGGCCTAACGGTTTAAAAATTAACAGAGTATCAATACCTATTGGTGTTATTGGGGTTATATACGAAAGTAGACCCAATGTTACATCTGATGTTGCTAGTTTATGTTTTAAATCTGGTAATGCTGTAATTTTAAAAGGTGGTTCTGAAGCATTAAACACAAATAAAATTTTAGCTAAATTATTTAGAGAAGCCCTTAGATACAATAAAGTTAATGAAGACTTTATCCAGTTTATAGATTCGAGAGATAGAAAAATTGTAGATTTTATGCTTTCGAAAATGGAAGATTACATTGATATAATTATACCGCGTGGAGGAAAAAACTTAGTAAAGAGAGTACAGAGGTTTTCACGTGTACCTATTATCGGACACTTAGAGGGTCTCTGTCATACTTTTATTGATAAAGATGCCGAGCTAAAAATGGCTATAAATATTATCTATAATGCCAAATTAAGAAATACTAGTATTTGTGGTGCTACAGAAACAATTTTACTTCATGAAAAAATTGTAAAAAAATTCTGTACTCCTATTTTAAAAAAGCTTGAAGAAAATAACTGTAAAATTTATGGGGATCGTTTTTTGAAAAAATACTATAAAGGAAAAATTTATCCAGCAAAAGAACAGGATTGGTCTACTGAATACCTTGCTGCAGTTGTGTCTGTGAAAACTGTTAAAAACTGTGAGGACGCAATTAGTCATATTAACAAATATGGAACTATGCACACAGATTCCATTGTTACTAAAAATAAAAAAACTGCTCAAAAATTTTTAAAAAATGTAAAAAGTTCCATTGCAATGCACAATACATCAACTCAATTTGCTGATGGTGGTGAGTTTGGTTTTGGAGGAGAGGTTGGTATCTCAACAAATACACTTCCACCTAGAGGGCCAGTAGGTTTAGAACAACTTGTTTCTTATAAATATGAAATTTTTAGTAATGGTCAAACTCGAAAATAAATTGAAATCTCAAAAAATTAAAATTGGTATTTTAGGAGGGACTTTTGATCCAGCACATAAAGGACATTTGAAAATATCAATACAAGCAAAAAAAAGATTTAAACTAAAAAATATTATTTGGGCTATTACAAAAAAAAATCCCTTTAAAAATCAAAGTGCTTCTAGTTTAGGAACAAGAACTAAGTTTGCTAAAAAAATCATAGGTAAAAATAATTATATTAACGTGAAATTTTATGAAGATAAGATTGCCTCCAATAGGACAATTGATTTAATTAAATATTTGAACAAAGACAAAAAATTTGAAATATATTTCATTATGGGAGCTGACAACCTTATAAATTTTCACAAATGGTATAAATGGAAATCTATTATAAAAGTGTGCAATATTCTTATATTTGATCGTCAGGGCTATAAAGCCAAATCCTTAAAGTCTGTATCATTTAATGAAGCAAATAAAAAAAATTTAACTTTTATTAATTTTAAAAAAGTCAATATTTCATCTTCTCAATTAAGAAAAATTTGATATGGTTTAATTAATTAATGGATAAAAATACAGACCTTAAAAGCATTATATTAGATACTCTAGATTATAATAAGGCTTTAGACGTAATCTCTATAGATCTTAAGAACAAAAGTTCAATGGCAGACCACATGATTGTGGCAAGTGGTACTTCTTCAAGACATATCCAGGCTTTATCAGAACAAGTGTTAAAAAAGCTTAAAGCAAATGGTGTTAAAAATTCAAAGATTGAAGGGAAAGAAAGTTTAGACTGGAAGTTAGTTGATGGTATTGATTTGATCGTTCATATATTTAATCCAGATAAAAGAAAATTTTACGAACTTGAGAAAATTTGGGCAGAACTAATTCCTAAAGAAAAAATAATAATATAAATTTGATGAAAAAATTATTATTTTTTATTATTATATCTCTGTTTCTTTTTGAAAAAAGTTTTTCCGAGAATATTGATATTTATAAAAAGATAGATCTATTTAGTGAAGTTCTTGATAAAATTAATGACGAGTACGTTGATGATATAGATCAATCCAAAAGTATGGATGCTGCAATAAATGGATTATTACAATCACTAGATCCCTATTCTGCATATATGACTCCTGAAAGCTTCGAGAGTATGCAAACCGAAACGAGTGGTAAATTTGGTGGACTTGGAATTGAAGTTGGTATGGAGTCAGGAGTAGTAAAAGTAATCACTCCTATCGATAATAGTCCAGCTTCAAAAGCAGGATTAAAAGCAGGAGATTATATTGTAAAAATTAATGATGTGCAGGTCCAAGGCAAATCATTAATGGATGCTGTTGAATTGATGAGAGGGCTCGTTGGGTCCAGTATTGAAATAACCGTTAGAAGACGTGGTGTAAAAAAAGCTTTGATTTTCAATATCACAAGAGAGATTATTCAGGTTCAATCAGTTAAGTCTAAACTTATTGATACTAACATTGGTTATATTAGGCTAACTTCTTTTAATGAAAATAGTAGTAATCAAATTAAAGAAAAAGTTAAAATATTAAATAAAGATAAAAAACTAAAAGGCTACATTTTAGATTTAAGAAACAATCCTGGTGGTTTACTTTCTCAAGCTATTAGAATCTCAGATTTTTTTTTAGAAAATGGGGAAATAGTATCAACTAAAAGCCGAACGGTTTCAGAAAATAGAAAATGGTTTGCCAAAAAAGGTGATATTATCAAAGGTAAAACGTTAATAGTGCTTATTAACTATGGATCAGCTTCAGCATCTGAAATAGTAGCTGGTGCACTAAAAGACCATAAAAGAGCAATTATACTTGGAGAAAATAGCTATGGAAAAGGATCCGTACAATCAATAATTCCATTAAAAAATAAAGGTGCTATTAGATTGACTATTGCAAAATACTACCTTCCTTCAGGAAAATCTATTTCTGAAGTAGGAGTCACACCTGATATAGAGGTTGTAGAAAGTACAGAAGATTTTAAATTTAACACTGAAACAGATAATCAATTAAACTTTGCGATTAAACTTCTTAACGGATAAATGACTAGCAATAATGCTAATTTACCCCTTAGGAGTGGGGTTGGAATTATTGTCTTAAATAAGGATAATAAGGTCTTTGTTGCAAAAAGAATAGATAGCCAAAAAAATTTTTGGCAAATGCCCCAGGGTGGTGTTGATAAAGGGGAAGATTACTTATCTGCTGCTTATAGGGAACTAGAAGAAGAAACTAGTATAAAAAATGTTGACTTAATTAAAGAGCTTGATGGATTAATCTCTTATGAACTACCTAAAAACTTATTAGGTACTATCTGGAAAGGTAGATATAGGGGCCAAGAACAAAAATGGTTTGTAATGAAGTTTTTAGGAGAAGATTCAGAAATAAATATTGATACTAAATATCCTGAATTTTGTGAGTGGAAATGGATTAATCTTGAAAATATAACAGACCTAGTTGTGGATTTTAAGTTGCATGTATATTTAGATGTTAAAAAAAAAGTTAAAGAGATTCTTAATTAAGAGTTTTTAACACATTTATTTTTTGATCAATTAAATATTTAATTTGATCAGAAATTTCATTATTTTTAGAATACTCTTCTGCTTCTTTAAGGAGTTCATTAATCTTATCTTTATTGATGTCTCTGGTGTTAAAAATAGAACCAGTTAAAATAGATAGACTGTTATCTTTGAACTCAACAATACCCTCTTCAATATAATAATTTTCTTCTCCAGATTTAGAAAAAATTTTAATTAAACCAGGTTTTAAAAATGAAATAATAGCAATATGATCTTTTAAAATTCCCATTTCTCCTTCAAAAGCTGGGATAACAATTTCTGTTACATCTTCCTTTAGTAGAAAAGACTGTTCAGGATTTACTATTTCTACTTTGAACTCATCACTCATTATGCGGCCGCATCTTTTGCCATTTTTTCAGCTTTTTCTATTGCCTCTTCAATCGTACCAACCATATAAAATGCAGCTTCTGGTAAATGATCATACTCTCCATTACAAATAGCTGCAAATCCCTTGATAGTGGATTCTAAATCTACTAATTTTCCAGGTGCACCTGTAAATACTTCTGCAACAAAGAAAGGTTGTGATAAGAATCTTTGAATTCTTCTAGCTCTAGCAACTGTTAATTTATCTTCTTCAGAAAGTTCATCCATTCCTAAAATTGCAATAATATCCTGAAGAGATTTATAAGTTTGAAGAATTTTTTGAACTTCTCTTGCAACTCTATAATGTTCATCTCCAACTATTCTAGGGTCTAAAATTCTAGAAGTAGAATCTAGTGGATCAACAGCTGGATAAATTCCAATTTCTGCTATCTGTCTGGATAATACTGTTGTTGCATCCAAGTGAGCAAAAGATGTAGCTGGTGCAGGGTCTGTTAAATCATCTGCCGGTACATAGATCGCCTGTACAGATGTGATTGATCCTTTATTAGTTGTTGTAATTCTTTCTTGAAGATTACCCATATCAGTTGCAAGTGTAGGCTGATATCCAACCGCTGATGGAATTCTTCCTAATAGAGCAGAAACTTCTGAACCAGCTTGTGTAAACCTGAAAATGTTATCAACAAAGAAAAGTACATCTTGACCTTCTTGATCTCTAAAATATTCAGCTACAGTTAAACCTGTTAAAGCAACTCTAGCTCTAGCCCCTGGAGGTTCATTCATTTGTCCATAAACTAATGCAGCCTTTGATCCCGGACCTTCTGGTTTAATAACACCAGAGTCTATCATTTCGTGATAGAGATCATTTCCTTCTCTAGTCCTTTCACCAACCCCAGCAAAAACAGAGAATCCTCCGTGTGCTTTTGCTATGTTATTAATTAATTCCATAATAAGTACTGTCTTACCAACACCAGCACCTCCAAATAAACCAATTTTTCCACCTTTTGCATATGGCGCTAACAAATCAACAACTTTAATTCCTGTTACAAGAATTTCTGTTTCTGTTGATTGATCACTAAATTCTGGTGCAGCCCTATGTATTGACCATTTTTCTTTTGTTTTAACCTCACCCTTTTCATCAATAGGTTCACCTATTACATTCATAATTCTTCCTAAAGTTTCCGGTCCAACTGGAACCTGAATGGGGGCTCCGGTAGAAATTACTTCATCTCCTCTTTTTAAACCTTCTGTAGCATCCATTGCAATTGTTCTTACACTTGATTCACCAAGATGTTGTGCAACTTCTAAAACTAATCTACTATCTGCATTTTTACATTCTAAAGCTGATAAAATTTCTGGTAATTCTCCATCAAATTTTACGTCTACTACCGCTCCAATAATCTGTGTGATTTTTCCTTTGCTCATAATTATAAACTTTCCGCTCCTGATATGATTTCAATTAGTTCTTTTGTAATAGCTGCTTGACGACTTCTATTATACTCAATAGTAAGCTTGTCAACCATTTCACCTGCGTTTCGGGTTGCATTGTCCATTGCACTCATTCTTGAACCTTGTTCGCTAGCTGAATTTTCTAACATTGCTTTAAAAATCTGTGTAGAAATATTTTTAGGCAGTAAATTACTTAAAATTTCATCTTCTTCCGGTTCAAATTCGTAATTGTAATCAGAAGAATTTCCCTCTACTTCAGTCGTTTTTAAAGGAATTATTTGTTGTTCTTGTGGTATTTGAGTAATTACATTTTTAAATTTATTATAAAAAATTGTGCATACATCAAATTCGAGTTCTTCGAAATTTGTTATTATCATTTTTCCTACTTTTTCTGCATCTAGATAATTAATAGTTTTCGAATCTTTAAATGATATTTTTTCAACAATATTATCTTTATAAATTCTTTTTAACTGATCATAACCTTTAGACCCTACAGTTATAATCTTTAAAGTTTTTCCTTCATTAGATATTTTTTGGAAATATGCTTTAGCTTTTTTAATAATACTAGTGTTAAATCCACCACAAAGACCTCTGTCTGATGTTAAAACTATACACAAATGCACTTTTTCTTCACCAGTACCAGAAAGTAACTTTGGGGCATTTTCTTTATCTGAAATTCCATTAGTTAAATTAAGAATTATATTATTCATCTTTTCTGCATAAGGCCTTCCTTTTTCTGCATTTTCTTGTGCTCTTTTAAGTTTAGCAGCCGCAACCATTTTCATAGCTTTGGTAATTTTTTGTGTAGATTTTACACTTACTATTCTTTTTTTTAAATCGTCTAATGTTGCCATATTTTATGAATTAAAGTTTTTCTTAAGTTCTGTTATTACTTCAATTAATATTTTTTCTTTTTCATCATCAAGCTTTCCTGAGATTAAAATAGACTCTAAAATTTCTGGTTTTTTAGACTTACATTTATCAATAATTTTAGACTCGAACTCAGCAATATCTTTAAGCTCTACATCATCTAAATAACCTTTAACTCCACAAAAAACAGAGATTACTTGTTCTGCAACTGTCATTGGTGAGTATTGCTTTTGTTTCAGAAGTTCAGTTAACTTTGACCCTCTATTTAAAAGTTTTTGTGTTGAAGCATCTAAATCGGACCCAAACTGTGCAAAGGCAGCCATTTCTCTATATTGAGCAAGTTCCAGTTTCATTGATCCAGAAACTTTTTTCATAGCTTTTGTTTGCGCTGCAGACCCAACTCTCGAAACTGATAAACCCACGTTAATTGCTGGTCTAATTCCTTGGTTAAATAATTCTGTTTCGAGAAATATCTGTCCGTCTGTAATTGAGATCACATTAGTTGGAATAAATGCCGACACATCTCCACCTTGTGTTTCAATTATTGGTAGAGCAGTTAATGATCCCCCACCATGTTCATCACTAAGTTTGGCAGCTCTTTCGAGTAATCTGCTGTGAAGATAAAATACATCACCTGGGTAAGCTTCTCTTCCTGGAGGTCTTCTTAATAAAAGTGACATCTGTCTATAAGCTACAGCTTGCTTAGATAAATCGTCATAGATGATCAATGCATGCATGCCATTATCTCTATAGTATTCGCCCATAGTACACCCTGTATAGGGTGCTAAGAATTGAAGTGGTGCTGCATCAGAAGCGGTAGCAGCAACAATTGTTGTATATTCCATTGCGCCAGCTTCTTCTAAAGTCTTTTGTATCTGCCTAACTGTAGATCTCTTTTGTCCTATTGCTACGTATATACAATAAAGTTTTTGTTTTTCATCACCTGATTCATTTATTTTTTTTTGATTAATTATTGCATCGATAGCAACTGCAGTCTTTCCAGTTTGTCTATCACCAATAATTAATTCACGTTGTCCTCTTCCAACAGGCACCAAGCTATCTATTGACTTTAGACCAGTCTGCATTGGTTCACTAACAGATTGTCTTGGAATAATTCCAGGAGCCTTTACTTCAACTCTGCTTCTTTTTATTCCTTTGTCTAAAACACCTTTGCCATCAATTGGATTTCCTAATCCATCAACAACTCTACCTAATAATTCTTTTCCAATGGGTGTATCAACAATACTCCCTGTTCTCTTAACAACGTCACCTTCCTTAATTTTCCTATCGTCACCAAAAATTACAACTCCAACATTTTCACTTTCTAAGTTTAAAGCCATTCCTTTTGATCCATCAGAAAACTCTACCATCTCTCCTGCTTGAACGTTGTCTAATCCATATACTCTGGCGATACCATCACCTACTGATAAAACTTGACCAACCTCAGTTACTTCTGCTTTATCACCAAATTTTTTAATTTGTTCTTTTAATATCTTTGTTACTTCTGATGGGTTTATATCCATTTATGCCTCTATCATCCTATTTTCTGTTTGTTGTAATTTATTTTTAATGGAAGTATCCACCATTGTGCTTCCAACTTTCACAATCAAACCTCCTATTAAACTTGTATCATGCTTGTAGTTTAATTTTATTTTTGAACCAAAGTTTTTTGTTAATTCCTTTTTTATATTGTCAACTTCACTTTCTGTAAGAATCTTTGATGAAGTTAACTCTGCTTTTAATTCTCCTCGTTTAACTGAACATGTTTCAATAAAGCTCTTTAAAATCTTATCTACATTAAAAAATCTTCTCTTAGATATTAAAAAACATAAAAATTTTTTCAGTAATTGGTTTAATTTATATTGTTCTCCAATTTTATTTAAGACATTTAATTGATCTTCTCTATTATTGGTTGGATCTTTGATTAGAGATCTAAAATCCTTACTTGTTAGAATTAAATTAATAATTGAAGATGAATGATCTTCAATTTCAGCTAATGCATTAGCTTCTGTAGCCAATTCATAAAGGGCCAATGAATATCTATCTGCTGCTGTTTCCGAAAAAACTTTCTTTTTGCTCAATTTTCTTTCCTTATAAATAATTGAAGATTTATTAAAATTTGGTTCTAATTAACATATGACCCAAGTCTCTTCAAGTCACACATTGACTAAAAGTGTTATTTTTTGCCAATTAATTGAAGTTTATTGGGTCAACATCAACTGTCAGTTTCATTCCAGTAGGAAAATTGTACTTTTGCATCATTTTGGCCAATGAAGTTTGAACTTTTAGTGACTTTCGTCCCCTGATCAAGAGCCTAACTCTAAACATTCTTTTTAATCTGAATATTGGTGCATTCACAGGTCCGAGAACTTTGCCCTCTATAGCACCTTCTATAAAACTTTTAAATTTATAGGCTTCTTTTTCAATATCTTTTTCATTGTTGCCTGTGATTATTAAAGCAATAAATCTTTGAAAAGGTGGAAGATTGTTCTCTCTTCTAATTTTAAGTTCTTTTTCTAAAAATATACCTGGGTCTTTATTCGTAATATCAGAAATCATTTTAGTATCTAAATTATAAGTTTGAAAATAGACAGTTGCTGGTTTTCCTGTCCTTCCCGCTCTTCCTGATAGTTGATGGTATAATTGTAAGTTTTTTTCGGCACCCCTTAAGTCATGACCTTGTGATGATAAATCAATATCAACTACAACAATACAATTTAGATTTGGAAAATGAAATCCTTTTGAAATCAACTGAGTACCTATCAAAATTTGAATTTCATTATTTGTAATTTTTTCTAAGGTTTCCAATGAATTTTTTTTGTTCATAGTATCACTAGAAAATATTATAGTTTCTTTATTTAGAAAAATTTTTTTTACTTCATCTGATATTCTTTCAACACCCGGGCCACTAAAAATAAAATCACATTTCCCTTCTTTTTTACAGTCTCTATTTAATAAAGCTTTATAACCACAGTAATGACATAATAGAAAATTTTTTTTTTTATGATATACCAAATTTATTGAACAATTTAGACAGGTATAACTACTAAAACATTTCTTACATAAAACATGAGGAGAAAATCCTCTTCTATTTAAAAAAAATAGAACTTGATCATTTTTTTTAAGGTGAAATTTTACTTTTTCTATTATTTCTTTTGAAATCCAATTTTGAGATTCTAGTTTAGTATTGTTTAAATTTATTATTTCATAATTGGGTAATGATGCATTTAAATATCTTTGTTCCAATTTTGATAAGCTGTATTTTCCTTTTTTGATATTGTCAAAAGTCTCTATTGATGGGATTGCTGTTATTAAATTTATTGGAATATTTTCAAAGGATGCTCTAGAAATTGCCATGTCTCTTGCATGATAGGTCACTCCTTCATCTTGTTTATAGGATTGATCGTGTTCTTCATCGACAATGATTATTCCTAATTTTTTAAAAGGTAAAAACAACGATGAACGAGCCCCAATTACAACTTTGATTTTATTATTTGCAATTCCGCTCCATATTATTTCTTTATTTTTTTTTGTTATTCCTGAGTGCCATACAGCAGGTTTAAATCCAAAGAATTCTACAAATTTATTTTGAAACTGTCCAGTTAGTCCAATTTCAGGTAATAGAATTAAACCCTGAAAACCCTTCTTAATTATGTCTTTTAAAGCCTCAAAATATACCATAGTTTTTCCAGACCCCGTTGTACCTTGTAAGACATGAACTCTAAATTTATCGTTAGCAATATTCATTTTTTTTAAACAACTTTTTTGATCTTGAGAAAGTTCTATTTTATTTTGTTTAATATCAATTTTAAATTGTTCGTATACGTTACTTGTATGCTCTTCTATTGCTTTACTACTTAATAATAGAAGTTTTAACGACATGCCTTTCGGGGTCATGTTATATTCTGAGAACCAATTTAAAAATTTAATAGTATTTTTTTTTAAAGATGGGACATTCAATTTTCTTGAAACTTTTTTAATTATAAAATTTTTATTGGTTTTTCTTTCAAACTCATCCCAAACTACACCAGTAAGCTCAGCTTTTCCAAATGGAACAACAACATAGTCACCTACTTTTAAATTTAAATCAGTATTATAAGTGAAGGGGTGATTAAAGATATTTGGTATGAGAATTGGAACTTTCATATTATTATAATATTAAAATATACTCTCAATTTTATGAAAAAATCATTTTATTTTATGGTATAAAGTGCAATTAACATTATTACTTAAAATGTAATAGAAAATAACTCTAAAACAAATTAAAAGTTTGTTAATTTTGTTAATATATTAAAATATTATAAAAATAAAACTTTATACTTTAAATGAAAAAAATTATTTATTTTAATATCATATTCCTTTTCTTGGGATTACTTCTGATAGAATTTATTTTTGGTAATTGGATTTTTGGTCCAAAATTCTCATCACTAATAATCAAAAGGAATATCACCAAGGTTTGGAATCCTACTCACTATCAAAGCGATCACACAGCGATGTATAAAAAAGATAAGTATGGTTTTCGTGGTGATTATAAAAGTATATCTCACATCAAAATATTAACTGTTGGTGGTAGCACAACAGATGAAAGATGGATTGATGAAAATTTGACTTGGTCTTATTTACTTCAAAAAAAATTAGAGAGTACTTATAATAATATTAAGGTTGCTAATGCAGGTGTTGATGGCCAATCTACAATAGGACATTTAAAAAATTTTGAAATATGGTTTAATCAGATACCAAATTTAAAGCCTGATTATTTTATTTACTATATTGGTATAAATGACTCCATTCTTTTATTAAAAGCTTTAGATAAATATGAACATAAAACAAATTATAACGAAGCAGATCTTTTGCTTAATGAAGAATTATTTGAAAGAGTGTCTAAGTATCTAAAAAATAATAGTGTATTTTACAAAATATTTAAAATAACCGATGGGTATTTTCTTGCGAAAAAATATGGCGTAATACATTTTACTAATACTTGGAAAATCAGTAAAAAATTAGACCCTATTGAAATCAACCAGGAGGATAAGATTGTTGTTAATTTTTTAATTGATTATAAAAGAAGGCTCAAAAAGATTAGTCAAGAAACCAATAAATATAATTCAAAAACCATTTTGGTAACCCAAAAACTTTATAAAGATCATCCTCTATCCAATGCCCTTAATCTAGTAAACAATGCTACTAAAATATTTTGTATAGAAAATCATATAACTTGCTTACCTTTAGACGAAAAAATAAATTTTGATTTTGAAAATGAGTTTTATGATTTACTTCATACCAGGCCGTCTGGAAATGAAAGAATTGCTGAATTTATATCCAGTGAACTGAAAAATTAATTTTGAAAACATAATTCAACTAATAAAAATTTACTTAATCAAGTTCAAACTCTTTTGAATAATCTTTTTTTAACGATGAATCTTGAGATTTTTTATCTAAATAACAATTACCTATAGCTAATTTATCTAACTCTGTTCCCATAAAACAATTAAATGCATCCAATGGAGTGTTTACGATTGGTTCTCCTCTTACATTAAATGATGTATTTACAATTACTGGACAATTTGTTTTTTCTTTAAATTTTTTTATAAGTTTGAAGTACTTTTGGTTAGTATTCTCGTGTACAGTTTGTATTCTTGCAGAATAATCCACGTGGGTAACAGCCGGTATTTCTGATTTTTTTATATTTAATTTATCGATACCAAATAGTTTTTTTTGTTCTTCATTCATCTCTATAATTTTATTTTTATTTATATTTGCAACCAAGAGCATGTATGGACTGTCTACATTAATATCAAACCAATCTTTTAAATCTGATTTTAAAATTGATGGTGCAAATGGCCGAAAGCTTTCTCTATATTTAACTTTTAAATTCAAATTTTTTTGCATTTCTGAAGATCTTGGATCCCCTAAAATTGATCTATTACCCAAGGCTCGTGGTCCAAACTCCATTCTTCCTTGAAACCAACCAATGGCTTTTCCATCAGAAATGTCATTAGCCACTTTTTCTATTAACTCATCTTCATCTAGAGTTTTGTATTTAGCTCCAATTCTCTCTAACTGTTCTTCTATTTCTTTTTGGGTATATTCTGGACCCAAAAATGAACCCTGCATATCATCTGTTAAATTTACTTTTCTAGGATTGTTTTGTTCAATGTGCCATAAAGCTAAAGCTGCTCCAAGTGATCCTCCTGCATCTCCTGCAGCAGGCTGAATCCAAATATTATCAAATATTTTTTCTTTAAGGATTTTTCCATTGGCAACACAATTTAGAGCAACACCCCCTGCTAAACATAAATTTGATACGTTAAATTCTTTTCTTAATGATTTTGCTAACTTTATCATTATATCTTCGGTAACTTTTTGTATTGATGATGCTATATCCATGTGAAATTGTTTTAACTTGTCAACCTTGGAATCTCTTGGTTTATGTCCAAACAAATCATGAAATTTTTTATTAGTCATTGTTAATCCAGTAGCATAATTAAAATATGATTGTTCTAAATGAAAAGTGCCATCTTCTTTAATGTCTATCAGGTTTGATTTAATTTTATCTTCATATATTGGAGTTCCATAGGGCGCCAAACCCATAAGTTTATATTCACCACTATTAACTTTGAAACCTGTATAATAAGTAAACGCTGAATAAAGCAGTCCAAGAGAATGAGGAAAATGAATTTCTTTTTTTATTTCAAGGCTGTTATTTTCTCCTATAGCTACGGTAGTTGTGGCCCATTCACCAACCCCATCTGCTGTTAAAATTATTGCCTCCTTAAAAGGTGATGGGAAAAAGGCACTTGCGGCATGACTTAAATGATGTTCAGAAAAATAAATTTTCTTGTCATCTTTGAAATCTCTGTCATGTTTCTTTAATTCACTAAATAATAATTTTTTTTGATATAATTTTTCTTTAAGCCAGATAGGCATTGCCTTGCAAAAAGATTTAAAACCTCTTGGAGCAAAAGCCACATATGTTTCTAATAGTCGTTCAAATTTTAAAAATGGTTTCTCAAAAAAAATAATCTGATCAACATCATTAAGTTTAATTTTTGCATATTTTAAAACAAAT
>Ga0307986_10001904_pt1 | contig 15070 bp, 12 predicted proteins | sample EllFjometageno82_FD_203170 | JGI IMG/M metagenome (GOLD analysis project Ga0307986, IMG submission 203170) | Marine microbial communities from Ellis Fjord, Antarctic Ocean - #82 | ecosystem: Environmental > Aquatic > Marine > Unclassified | place: Southern Ocean | collected 2014-10-09
TGGAGGTGTCGACTGCCCTAATATTTGTTTGATCCCAAACTTGGATTGTTATCAATCTAGCTTCTGGAACACTTATGCTTGCTAACTGACTTATGGGCATCAACTGTCCATAGACGTCGACTTTAATCATATCTAACATTGAAGCGTTGGCACGACCCGTTCTTAAAGAGGATAAATCTTTTTTGTAAGACTGAATAGTCTTTTCCATTTTGATAGCGTAGTTTTTTTCATTAAATTCTGAGCTCATAATTAAACTCCTTCACCGACTTTGTATCTTATAAAATCTATTATTTTAATATCATTATCTTTTAATATATCTGATACTTTCTTTTTTGGGTCCATAATCCATACTTGATTAATTAAAGTATTTTCAGAAATGAATTTTTTAATTTTGCCTTGTGCTATTTTGTCGATCATTTCAGAGGGTTTTCCTGAGTTTACAAGCTCTGCTTTAATAATTTCCATTTCTTTATTCTTGAGATCTTTGTTTAAGCTCTCTTCGTCAAGTGCTATTGGAGACAACGCTGAAACATGCATTGCAATTTTTTTTCCTATCTCATCTTCTACTGAGGTTTTAACAACCGATATTATTTTACCAATTCCATCTTCTAAAGCTCCATGAATATAAAAGGAATTTTTTCCCTTAGAATTATCAAAAAAAACAGATCTTCTTATTGTTATTTTCTCTCCCATTTTTGCTATCAAATCAGTTAAATTGGTTTCTACTGGTAAATTATTTTTCATATTGGCTTTACTCACTTTTAATAAGTCAGATTTATTTTTAAAATTTATTACGGACACTTCTTTACAGAAAGAAAGAAATACTTCATTTTTTGCAACAAAGTCTGTTTCACTGTTAATTTCTATTAAAGAAACTTCCCCTTCTTTTTCATGTAAAAGACATAATCCTTCTGCTGCCGTTCTACTCATTTTGTTTGAAGCTTTTGCGATACCTTTTTTTCTCAAAAACTCTATGGCTTTTTCGATATCGCCGCTTGATTCATCAATCGCAAGTTTACAATCTTTAAAGCCAACTCCTGTGACTTCCCTAAGCTTTTTTACACTTTCAAGTAGATCTTTACTGGACATAAAATAAGAATTTATTAAATACTTTTTTCTTCAGTTTTTTTAATTGTTTCAGTATTTATCTTTATTGGCTTTGATTTTTCTTTTTCTTTAGCTTTATCTTTGTCTTTATCGTCAGATTTTATTTCAATAAATTTTGCAGCATTAGCAATTGTGCTCTTTAATAAATCACAATATAAATTAATAGATCTTCTCGCGTCGTCATTACCTGGAATTGGAAATTCTATACCTGTTGGATCAGAGTTTGTGTCTAAAATTGCTACGATAGGTATATTAAGCTTCTTAGCCTCAGCAACAGCTAAGGATTCGATGTTTGTATCAATGATAAAAATTAGTTGGGGCAACTTCTTCATGTCCGCTATTCCACCAAGAGATCTTTGAAGTTTTTCTTTTTCTTTACTACGTTTTAAAATCTCTTTTTTTGTAAAGCCAGTGTCTTCTTTTGCCAGAGTCTCTTCCAACATTTTCAATCTTTTAATGGAATTTTGAATAGTGTTCCAATTAGTTAGCATTCCTCCAAGCCATCTATAATTTACAAAGAATTGATCTGTTTCTTTAGCTAGATTAAGAATTTGTTCAGACGCTTGTTTCTTTGTAGATACAATTAAAATTTTTCCACCACTTGAAATACATTTGTATATTTCGGTTAGAGCATTTTTAAAAAACACAACTGTTTGTGTGAGGTCGATTATATGAATTGAATTTTTTTCACCAAAAATAAATTTTTTCATTTTTGGATTCCATCTCAAGGTTTTATGACCTAGGTGCACACCAGCTTCTAATAATTGTTTAATGTTTACTTCAGGTATATTCATATTTTTTCCGGTTAATCCACCACAGCAAACCTCTTTCGAGACCGGTAGGATTTTACTCCTTAACGCTGTGTGCGAAATTACGCTTTCATATATTTAAAAACGCTACAAATCAAGCAACTAAAAACTTATTTTTTTAACATATTCCTTGTCTTTAATTAAGCTAAACAGACTAAAGTCAAACTTTCTAGTTTTTTCAAGTTCAAATGAGTAGTTTTTATTGTTATCTCTCAAAATGACATTAATTTTTGTTTTTCCGTTATTCTTTAAAATATTATTAAGTTCTTGTAAGTTTTCTCTGTTTTTTATCTCAATTGAAACAGTTTCATAAGTTTTGTTAACTAAATCGGTGAGATCAACTATTTTTCTAATGTTGATTCTTGTTAAATTATTTTCACTAGTATTTTTGTCTTTGTGTAGAGTTAAAATAAATGAATTAGACTCCTTTAGTTTGTCTCGATTTAGAGAGAAAAGATCAGCAAATAAAAATATTTCAAATTCACTTTTATTGTCACTAAATTTAATGATTGCATAAGAATTGCCTTTTGCGCTCTTTTTTTCTTGAATAGACATTATTGTTCCAGCAACAAGAGCTTCTGATTTATCATTATCAACAAAGTCTTTATAAGAATTGATTTCAAGCTGACTGAAAAATTCTTTATACTCATTTAAAGGATGGTCTGAAATATAAAACCCTAAAGAAATAAATTCTTCACTTAACAGCTCTTTCTTAGACCAAGGTTTAGTTTCATCAAAATTAAATACTTTGTTATCTTCATCGCTTATATCGTCAAAAAGGTTTGTTTGGTTGCTTGTCTTTTCATCGTGTTTACTTTTTATTGTTTGAATAATTTTAGGTATAGCTTCAAATAACTTTTTTCTATTTAGGTCAATTTCATCAAATGCGCCAGCTTTAACAAGACCTTCAAGCTGAAGCTTGTTTACATCCTTAGGGTCAACGCGATTGATAAAATCCGTAAACGAATTAAATTTACCATTCTTTTCTCTTTCATTTACAATATTCGAAATAGCTTCAAAACCTACGCTCTTAATAGCTCCTAACCCGTAAAATATTTTGTTTGTATCTGGTTTAAATTCAGCAAAGCAAGTATTTATTGAGGGTCTGATAACTTCAACTTTTAATCTTTTTAATTCCTCAACGTATTCTCTAAGTTTGCTTGTGTTGGTTAGTGACGTTGACATAGAAGCTGCTATAAATTCTTCTTTATAATAAGTTTTTAAAAAAGCTGTTTGAAATGCAATTAATGCGTACGCAACAGCATGACTTTTATTAAAACCATAATCAGCAAATGGTTCGATTTTAGTAAAAACATAGTTTGCTACATCTTTTTTAATTCCATTTTTTAATGCTCCAGAAACAAATTTTTCTTTTTGTTTTTCGAGTTCTGCTCTTTTTTTTTTACCCATTGCTCTTCTTAAGATATCAGCCTCTCCAGCTGTGAACCCAGCAAGGGTTTGAGCAATCTGCATAACTTGCTCTTGGTAAATTATAATTCCATAGGTTGGTTTTAAAATATTTTCTAAAGTTTCATGAATATAGTCGGGTGTTCTTTGCCCATTTTTACATTCATTATATGTGGGAATATTGCTCATTGGGCCCGGCCTATAAAGGGCAACTAACGCAACGATATCGTTAAATTCTGTTGGTTTCATTTGACGTAAAGTTGCCCTAACACCGGTGCTCTCTAACTGAAATAGTCCTGTAGTTTCTCCTGTACACAATAGTTTAAAAACATTTTGATTGTTTAAATCAATTTTACTAACATCTAAATTGATATTTTTTTGCTTTAGCATTTTAATCGTTTTGCTAATAACCGTAAGAGCTGTGAGGCCAAGTATGTCGAACTTCACCAAGCCTGCATTTTCTGAGGAGTGCATATCAAATTGTGTGGAAGGTAATATCAAATTAGCAGAATGATCTTTATATAAAGGAACTTGCTCGGATAGATTTTCTCCCGCTATTACAACCCCAGCAGCATGTGTTGCCATATTTCTGTTAAGTCCTTCTACTTTTAAAGAAAGTTCTATTAATTTTTTTACTTTTTGATTATTTTTAATTTCTTCTTTAAACCTTGGTTCTCGATCAATTGACTCTTGTAAGGACAAAGGTCTTGAAGGATCAAATGGAATCATTTTACTTATTTTGTCTACATGCCCATAAGGCAGACCAAGTACTCTACCTATGTCTCTTATTGCCATTCTAGCTTTTAATTTTCCAAAAGTAATAATATGCGCAACACCATTTTTATATTTAGATTTTAAATAACTAAAAACTAAATTTCTTTTTTCTTCACAAAAATCTATATCAAAATCTGGCATTGAAATTCGGTCTGGGTTTAGAAATCGTTCAAATATTAAGTCAAATTCAATTGGATCCACGTCGGTTATATCTAGGCAATAGGCAACAAGGGACCCTGCACCGGATCCTCTGCCCGGTCCAACGGGAATATTATTTTTTTTTGCCCACCTAATATAGTCAGATACGATTAAAAAATAACCTGGGTAGTTCATTGAATTTATAATATTTAACTCATGGGACAATCGATCTTCGTAAATTTTAAAAGTTTTCTCTTTATCTAAATTTAAATTTTTTTTTAAAATATAGTTTTTTAATCTATTGTTTAAACCTTCTTTTGCCTGTGTTAGTAGCTCTTCTTCAACTGTAATATTTTCTTCTGTTTTTATAGTAGGTAAAACTGGTGTAGATTTTTTAGGTTTAAAATTAAATCTATAAGGAAAATTATAGTTATTTTCTAAAGCCTCTGGGATATCCTTAAATAAAGTCAAAATATCCTCATTTTTTTTTATAAAATGTTGATCGCTATACTTTAGTCTATTAGGGTCATTTACAAAATTTTTTTGACCTATGCAAACTAAAGCGTCATGGGCTTCGTACATTTCTTTTTTAAGGTAGAAGACTTCTTGAGTGGCTATTAAAGGTATTTGGTTTAACTCCGAAAGTTTAATTATAAAATTCTCATAATTTTCTTCACCAGCTTCATTGTGTCTTTGTATCTCGAGATAAAACCTATCTTTGAATATATTTTTTAATTCATTTATTGTAGTTTCAATTTTTTTTAATTTATTTAATTTAAATAATTTTCCAAAAAGACCATAATGGTTTCCACTTAATAGTATTAGGTCATTATTAGAGTTCTTAAGTTCGCTAATCTTACAGTGAGCATCTTTTTTTTCATCAGAATCTAAATAACTTTTAGAAGATAATTTAATTAAGTTTTTATAACCTTCTGATGTGGTTGCAAATAAAGGTAATTTACCTATAGAATCTTCTAGTGAAAAATTAATTTGAGTTCCTGTTATAGGGTGTGTTCCAGATTTGCTAATTTTTTCTGCAAATTCTAAAGCCCCACATAGATTATAGCTGTCGCAAATGCCTATATTAGAAACTTTATTTTCTTTACAATGATTTGCTAAATCATCAATCTTAATAGCACCCTCGCAAATAGAATATTGGGTGTGTATTTTAAAATTATTGAAGACTTTAACACTAGACATTAACTCTTTTTATATTACCATTTAGAATACTCAACTTGTAATCTGCTTTGTTGGCTAAATCTCTATTGTGAGTTGCAAAAATTATAGTCTTGTGTAGTTTTTTTAATTTTAAAAAGTATGAAAATATCTCCTGCGAAGTCTTGTAGTCCAAATTACCAGTAGGCTCATCTGCCAAAATTAAATCTGTTTCAGAGATTAATGCCCTCGCAATTGCAACCCTCTGTTGTTCGCCACCAGACAGCTCATCTGGATAGTGGTTCTGCCTGTTTTTTAAATTAAAATCAGTAAATATCTTTTGTGCTTTTTTCCAGGATAATTCAGTTTTTTCTTTTCTAATGGCTAATGGTAGTAGAACATTTTCCAACGCTGTAAAGTCAGTAAGAAGATTGTTGCCTTGGAAAATCATAGAAATATTTTTTTTTCTAATATCATTTTTTTTTTCTTCGTTTAAATTTTTTACATCTTTTTTGTTAAAAATAATTTGACCGGATGTAGGGGTGTCAATTAATGAAATCATATTTAATAAGGTAGATTTTCCTGATCCAGATGGTCCCACTAAGGCTACTAAATCTCCCTTTTTTATATTTAAGGTTATGTTATTAAAAATTTCAATTAATCCATTCTTGTGGTGAAATTTTTTACTAATTTTTTTAATTTCTAGAATATTATTATTCATATTTTAATGCTCTTATTAAGTTCATCTGAGAAATGGCAATAGCCGGCACTAGCGACGCTAAACTTGTTGTGACTAATGAAAATATAAAAATAATTATAATTGAAAAAATATTTATTTCACTTGGCATTTCATCTAAAAAATAAACATCATTCGGAAATATTTCAACGTTCATAATGTAAGATAAAAAAACTCTTATAGATTCAATGTTTTCTGAAAATAAAACTCCAATAACAATTCCCGAAATCGTAGCTGTTAAACCAATTATAAAACCTGTTAAAAAAAAAGATTTAATAATGGAGCTGTTACTTAGTCCTAAGGTTTTTAGAATAGCAATTTCTTTAGTTTTATTTTTAATCAGAATAGTTAGTCCTGAAATAATGTTAAATGCAGCGACAATAATAATTAATGTTAAGATTATAAACATTACATTTCTTTCAACTTTAAGAGCACTAAAAAAAGATTTATTTAAATCAATCCAACTATAGATATAAAAATTATTATTCATTAACCCAATTTTGTCTTTAACTTGATCTGCTTCTAATGGATTGGATAAATACAGTTCTAAATTAATGTCATTTTTTTTTTTGTCAAAAAAATATAAAGTTTCGTCTAAACGTAAAAAAACAACATTTTTATCAAATTCATAAAAACCACTACTAAAAATACCTCCTATAGAATAAGTTTCTTGTTTGGGAAGCCCTCCGAATGGGGTGCTAATATAAGCAGATGAAAGAATATTAATTTTATCGCCAACAGCTAAATTTAATTCCATTGCTAATTCATTGCCGACTATTATTTCACCTTTTCCTATTATAGTCCTCTCGCCTTCGACTAAAATTTTTTTTAAAAATATAGAGCTTTTTTCGTTTTTCTCGTCTAGGCCTTTAATCATTATACCTTTTGCGTAGTCATTATTGATAACTACACCTTCACCACTATAAGAATCTAAAATTTGTATATTAGGAAAATTTTTATTTAGCTGATCTATAAAATTTAGGTCAATTTTTTCTTTGTTATAAGGCTTAATAATTACATGGGGATTAAAACCAAGAATTTTATTTGTAAGCTCTGACCTGAAACCATTCATGACAGACATGACTATAATTAAAACTGCGACACCAAGCATTATTCCAACAAATGAGAAGATTGAAATGACTTTTAAAAAACCCTCTTTTCTTTTAGGTTTTAAGTTTCTTAGTGCTATTAATCTTTCTACTGAAGTAAACAATTTAATTTTTTAATTTTTCTTTGATTTCTTCTATGTCTAATAGAGTGGCACTTTTCCCCACCTCTTTAAATTCAAATTTATTTTCTTCAGATTTAAAGCCAATTATAATTTGATAAGGTACACCGATTAAATCATGTTTTTTAAATTTAGCAGACATATTCTCATCTACATCGTCTAAAAGTACGTCAATTTTTTGTTTTTGTAGTTCTTTGTATACTTTAATAGCAATTTCAAGGCTTTGTTTGTTATTCTTGTTTATATTTGCAATAATTACAACGTCATATGGTGAAACTGATTTAGGCCATTTCATAACTTCATTTTGGAAATTTGCTTCAATTAATGCTCCTACTAATCTAGATACCCCTATCCCATATGAACCCATTTTAACGGGAACTTTTTTCCCTTCTTGGTGATCTACTAAACAGTTAAGAGGTTTAGAGTATTTGTCTCCAAAATAAAAAATGTGTCCAACTTCTATTCCTTTTGTGGAAATTTGATCATCCTTTTTAACTTTAGAATCAAAATCATTTTTATTAAACTTTTCATCAGTTACGGCGTAAAAAGACGAAAAGTCATTTCTCATATCTTCTAAAGATTTTTCACTAAAATCGTATTTATTAGTGTTGATGTTAAAAATATTTTTATCGGTGTAAACGTTACTTTCTCCGGTATCTGCTAAAATAATAAATTCGTGTGAAAGTTCTCCTCCTATAGGTCCTGTGTCTGCAGCCATAGGTATTGCTTTAAGTTCAAGTTTTAAAAATATCTTTAGATAAGAATAAAACATTTTATTATAAGATTTTTTAGCATCCTCATCGCTGATATCAAAAGAATAAGCATCCTTCATATAAAACTCTCGACACCGCATAATCCCGAATCTTGGTCTTACCTCATCTCTAAACTTCCATTGAATGTGGTAAAGTAATTGAGGTAGTGATTTGTACGACTTAATACTTGATCTAAAAATTTCTGTTATAAGTTCTTCGTTGGTAGGGCCATAAAGCATTTCTCTTCCTTGCCTATCTTTAATTCTTAGCATCTCGTCACCGTAGTCATTATATCTCCCGCTCTCTTTCCAGATATCAGCGGACTGTATGGTTGGCATCAACATTTCTTGTGCCCCAATATTATTTTGTTCCATTCTCACAATATTTTCAATTTTTTTCATTACTTTAAAGCCTAATGGTAGCCAAGAATAAATCCCAGCTGATGATTGTTTAATCATTCCAATTCTAAGCATTAGTTGGTGAGATTTAATCTTTGCGTCTGACGGTAGATCTTTTGTTAATGGTAAAAATATTTTTGAAAGCAACATTATTGTAAATAACCTCTTAAATTTAAATAATTTTGACTTACCATATAATATATAACTATAAATATTACTGAAGTAATAAAAGTAGTTATCAAAAATTTTTTTCCAATATTAGGGTTTTTTGGAGCACCTCGATCATTGCCGTGCAATTCATCGGTAAATTTTGCATTTTGAGATTTTATCCCGAAAGGTAAGATTGAAAAAAATACTATCCACCAAATTGATATATAAACTATTAAAGATCCAGTCGTAGTCATTAAATTCTTGCTAGATTAATTCTGGTATGAGGTTTTTTTCCTGTTTTTTCTCTTACAATTCTTCTGCAGTTTTGTTTTAAAGTGTCAATCAAATTATATTCTTGTTTTTTATTTTGTATTGAAAATGTTTTACATATCTCAGCTATTTCGTCTTCCATGTCAAAAATAAATGTCTCGTCTAAATCATCTATAGGAAGGCCTTTGAACGAAATTACTGGTTTTCTAATTTTACCATTGTTGCCAATTGGCAAAGTGACTTCTACATACCCATTAATTGCTAAATTTCTTCTTTCTTTAATCGAGTTAGAGTCTTCTCTTACTGAAACAGAACCATCTAGATACATCCTGCCTGATGGAGCTTTGTCAATTATTTTTGGAGTATCTCCGGGATAAATTTTAATAATATCTCCATTTTCAATTTGCAAACTATGTGGGACTTTCATTTCTTTGGCAAACTTTGCTTGCTCAATCATATGACGGTGTTCGCCATGAACTGGAATAATAGATTTTGGTTTTACCCAGCTATACATATCTTTCAGATCATCTCTATTGGGGTGCCCTGATACGTGAACAAAAGCATTTTCTTCGGTTATAATTTCAATTTTATTTTTTACTATTTCATTGTGCATTGCGTATAATTTCTTTTCATTACCCGGTATAATTTTGGACGAAAAGATAACAGTGTCATCTTTTTCTAAAAATACGTCAGGGTGAATGCCTGATGAAATTCTTTTCATAGCACCCATAGGTTCACCTTGGCTACCGGTACAAAGATAAATAATTTTATCTCTCGATATATTTTTTGCATCTCTGGAGTCAATTGGTTCTATTAAATTTTGTAAATATCCACATTGTTTAGCGGCTTTATAAATTCTATGCATAGATCTACCGACTAAAGATATTTGTCTATTTGCTTTTTCAGCACAATAAAAAACAGTTTCCATTCTTGCTACGTTAGAAGCAAAAGTTGTAACAATAATTCTTTTTTTTAAATTTGAAATAATTCTTAAAAGGCTTTCTCTTACATCAGACTCAGAACCAGCTCTACCTTCACTGAAAACATTTGTAGAATCGCATACCATCGCTAATACGTTTTGGTTTCCTATTTCCTTTAATTTCTTTTCATCAATACTTTCGCCTATTAATGGATTAGGATCACACTTCCAGTCACCGGTGTGTAAAATAATTCCTGCAGGTGTTTTTATACTTAGTCCATTAGGTTCTAAAATTGAATGTGTTAAGGTAATAAATTCTATATCAAAAGGTCCAAGGTTTATTTTACTATTTAATGGAACTATCTTTAAATAACTTGTGATATCAATTTTTTTTTCTTTAAATTTTTCTTTTAATAAAGCGGCTGTAAACGGGGTCGCAAATATTTTACACCTTAGCTGTGGCCATATGATTGCAACAGAACCTATGTGATCTTCATGTGCATGGGTTAATACAATACCTAGCAAATCTTTTTTCTTATCTATAAGAAAACCAGGATCAGGATAAATTAAATCTACACCAGGAATCGAGTCATCTGCGAAAGTCACACCCATATCTACAGCTATCCATTTTTGGTCATTTTCTTTACCGTAGGCATATAAATTTAAATTCATACCTATCTCACCAGATCCACCTAACGGACAAAAAAGAAGTTCTTCTTTGCTCATTTGATTAAATTTTTATAAATATGCATGATACCTTTTATAGTAATGTTTGGCTCAATAGTTGAATTATTATTAATAAATTTAGAAAAAGTTTTAGAGTATCCGCCTGTTAAAATTATCTTAAAGCTACAATTAAAAGAAGTTTTAATTTTTTTAATTATATTGTTTATTAATCCTTGATAACCCCAAAGAAAACCAGCATTAAGTGCGTCTTTTGTATTTTTTCCAAAGGTCTTTTGATTGGGTTTTAAGTCAAATATGGGTAATGCTGCTGTAAAACGACTTAAATTTAATATTGAAAGTTTCACACCTGGTGCAATGACACCACCTTCATATACTCCTGGTTTTCTCACGATATCAAAGGTGGTTGCAGTACCAAAATCTATAATTAGACAATTTTTTTTATACAAACTATAAGCTCCAATCGCATTAGCAATTCTGTCTGATCCTAGTTGTTTGTATTTATTAATTTTTATCTTTATCAATTTTTTAAGATGTAGATTTTTTATTTCATAAACTTGATATTTTTTAACTTTAAGAAATTTATTAATTTTCTTATAAACTTTAGGTACTACACTTGAAAATAAAACTTTTTTTTTTATTTTCTTTTTTAAGATAGGATTTAAAAATTTAATTAAATTTTTTTCTTTAGTTATTTTTGCTGTTTCAATATTGTACTCTTTGATAGGTACTAACGTTTCATCAACTAAGCATAATTTTGTTAATGTGTTGCCGATGTCTCCGATTAGTATTTTCATTTATCTATATTTTTTTTTTATATATAAAGAGTTATAATTATTTATATCATAAATTAATTTATTAAAATTTTTTATTATTTTATCAATAATAATTTTGTTACTAATATTTTTGTTTGAATTTTTTTTTAAAGATGTAGATTTAAAATCTTTATTTGAAGGAGAAATTTTTGTATTTATTCCAATACCAGTAATTAAATATTTTTCTTTCTTATGGTCAATAACCTCTTGTAATATTCCACAAATTTTTTTTCCATCTATCAATAGATCGTTTGGTTTTTTTATTTTTATAATTTTTTTTGTATGTTCGTTTAATATATTTTTTATAATCTTTGTGTTGATAATTAAATAATTTTCGATTTTAATTTTAATTAAATTAACTTTAAAGAATATTGAAATAAAAATATTTCCTTTACATGAAATCCATTTTTTCCCCATTGTTCCTCTTCCTTTGGTTTGGGAGGCAGTAGAAACTAACCCCAAAAGACATTTATCAGATTTTATTAGTTTAATAGCTATATCATTAGTATTTTTTACACTTTTAAATTTTACAATCTTTAATTTCATTAATTTATAGATAATATATTAACTATGTTGTTTAAAATCGAAGGATATAAGAAAAACAAAACTAATATTGAACAGCTTAAAAAAACAGTGCTTGTTACTCCAAAATTTTTTATTTTATCAAAAGGATTTTTTATTTCATCAAAGTAGATAATTTTAATAATTCTTAAGTAGTAAAAAGCTGAAATAACGGTGCTTAACAGTCCAACAATTGCTAGCGTGTACATCCCACTTTCTATAACAGAGATAAATATATATAATTTAGCAAAGAATCCTGCTAACGGAGGAATACCTGCTAAAGAAAACATAATTATTAAAAAAGAAATTGCTAATAACGGGTTTTGTTTTGATATTCCTGCTAAATCTTTAATATCTTCACAGTACTTACCGTCTTTTTTCATTAGGAAGATACAGCCAAATACTCCTAAATTCATAATTACGTAAATAGAAATATACGCAATACTGCTGTTATAGCCAGTTATAGTACCTGTTGCAATTCCAGCCAAAGCGTAGCCGATATGACCTATGGAACTATACGCGATCAGTCTCTTTATATTCGTTTGCCCTATTGCCGCAACTGCTCCTAAAATCATAGATGCAAGTGCCATAAAAACTAAAATATTTTTCCACTGGTCCATTAATTGTTCAAAAGGAATCTGGACAAATCTAATAAGTATCGCTATGCCCGCCACTTTTGGAACAACTGCAAAAAAACTAGTCACTGAGGTTGGTGAGCCTTGATAAACATCAGGCGTCCACATATGAAAAGGAACTGCCGATACTTTGAATGCTAAACCTACTAAAATAAAAACCATTGCAAAGACAGCACCTGTATTCTCAAGTTGCATTTGTAAATTAATTTCTTCAAAATTTGTTGAACCAGTAAATCCATATAAAAGTGAGCACCCATAAAGCAAGAGACCAGATGATAAAGCACTTAGTACAAAATATTTTATTCCAGATTCATTGGATTTTAAATTATCTCTATCTATTGATGCTAAAATATACAAAGCTAATGATTGTAACTCTAAACCTAAATAAAAAGACATTAAATCATTAGAACTTATCATGAAAAACATACCTAAAACTGAGAAAAGTAATAACAAAGGATATTCAAAATAATTAATTTTCATTTCTTTTATAAAGTCTTGAGTAATAAACATGACAAATAATGTACCTATCAAAATTAAAATTTTAAAAAAATTGGTAAAAGAATTAGTGACAAAACTATTGGAAAATAAATCACCAGAGTCACTGAATGACTTAAAAATAATTAATAATAAAGAAATTATAATTACGTAGGTTATGTTTGTAACTAAGTTGTAACTATTTTTAAAAAAAACTCCTATTAATAAAGTTACAAAGATAGATAGTGAGAGAAATATTTCTGGTAATATTAAATTAAGATTTTCCATTATTTTATTGTGCTTAAATTAAAGATTATTGCCTGTTCGTAGTTTTTGATTAACTCTTCGACTGATGTATGCACAGTGTCTAAAATTAAACTTGGATAAAATCCAAAAAACAATACAAGGAAAACAAGTGAAAAAAGAACTATCGCTTCCGATAAATTTAAGTCTTTAAGTTCTTTTAATTCACTTTTTTCTAATTTTCCAAAAACTACTCTTTTATATAACCAAAGCATATAAGCTGCTCCTAAAATTATTCCTATGCTAGCCAGCACTGCTACTAAAAAGTTTTTCTGAAAAGCTCCTATCAAAATTAAAATTTCACCAATAAAACCGCTGGTTCCTGGTAAACCTAAAGCTCCAAGCATAAATACCGCAAAAACTAGTGAGTATTTAGGTAAAATATTAACTATACCTCCATAAGAACTAATAAGTCGAGAATGGACTCTGTCGTATAGAACTCCTACACACAAGAAAAGAGCTGCAGAGATAAGTCCGTGGCTTAACATTTGAAAAATACTTCCTTCTATACCCTGGGGCGTAAAAGTAAAAATTCCTAAAGTAACAAACCCCATATGAGCAACTGATGAATAAGCAATTAGTTTTTTCATGTCCTCTTGCATGAGCGCTACAAGGGATGTGTAAATAATTGCAATAATACTAAGTGTGTAAATTAAAGGAACAAAATATTCAGAAGCAATAGGAAACATTCCAATTGAAAATCTCAAAAATCCATATCCGGCCATTTTTAATAAAATAGCCGCAAGTATTACGGAGCCAGCCGTTGGGGCTTCAACATGAGCGTCAGGGAGCCAAGTATGCACGGGCCACATAGGCATTTTGACTGCGAATGAACTGAAAAAAGCCAACCACAAAACATACTGATACTTAACTGGTATTTTAATTTCAAATATATGTGTGATATCAGTTGTACCTGTGATCCAGTAGATAGAAATAATTGCTACTAACATTAAAACAGAACCAAGTAGAGTAAATAAAAAAAATTTAAAAGCTGCGTAAACCCTTTTTGGCCCACCCCATATACCAATAATTAAAAACATGGGTATTAATCCTGCCTCAAAAAAAATATAAAAAACTACAAGATCCAAAGAACAAAAAACTCCTATCATGAATGTTTCTAAAACTAATATTGCTATTAAAAATTCTTTAAGTCTTGTCTTGACACTGTTGATGCAAGAAATAATACAAATTGGAGTAATGAATGCAGTTAACACTATAAATAAGATTGAGATGCCGTCTACTCCAAATTTAAACTTTATAAATCCACTTATCCAGTTTTGTTCCTCAACAAATTGAAATCCTACAAAACTCTTGTCAAAAGAATACCATAAAAAAATAGCCAGAAATAAATTTACCAAACTCGTAAATAGAGAAAGGTTAATTACATTTTTATTTTCATTTTTTTTACTTTTTGAAAACAAAATAAATAAAGCCCCCAAAATAGGTAATAAAGTTATCGCTGAAAGTATTGGAAAATTCATTTTATTTAATTATTAGATAGGTTAGTAAAAAAGAAAGACCTAAAAGCATTACAAAAGCATAATCATAAATATATCCACTTTGAAATTTTACCGCTTTACTAGAGAAATATTTAATAATATTTGAAAAACCGTCTGGTCCATATCGGTCAATAGTATTTTGATCCCCCTTTTTCCAAAGAAATAAACCAATTGATTTTAGTGGCTTAACAAATATAGCTTCATAAAGTTCATCGAAATACCATTTATTTAATAGAAAATTATAAAGTGGCTCATT
>Ga0307986_10001905_pt1 | contig 15069 bp, 14 predicted proteins | sample EllFjometageno82_FD_203170 | JGI IMG/M metagenome (GOLD analysis project Ga0307986, IMG submission 203170) | Marine microbial communities from Ellis Fjord, Antarctic Ocean - #82 | ecosystem: Environmental > Aquatic > Marine > Unclassified | place: Southern Ocean | collected 2014-10-09
CAACTTTTGGTTTTTTCATTTTATCTAAAAATTGACGTGCATACGCAGACAAACTTTCTACATATCTTCTCTGTCCTTCAGCATAAATAGTGTCGAAAGCTAAAGATGATTTTCCTGATCCAGAAAGACCTGTAATAACCACAAGTTTATCTTTAGGAACATCCACAGAAACATTTTTTAAATTATGTTCTTTTGCACCTTTTATAATGATTTTTTTCAGCATTTTATTTATATCTATTTAATAATCATCTTATAATTAAGTTGTTTATATGATATAAATTTAATTGTTATTAAAAAACAAATCACATATTAACACGTAGAATTATGGCTGGAAGTTTAAATAAAGTACTATTAATTGGAAGATTGGGAGCTGATCCAGAAATCAAACAAATGGTTAATGGTAAAAGTGTCGCAAGGCTCAGTCTTGCCACAAGCCAATCATGGAAAGATAAATCTAGCGGAGAAAAAAAGGAAAAAACTGAGTGGCATAGAGTAGTTATTTTTAATGAAGGTCTAGTTAATATAGTGCAACAATATTTAAAAAAAGGTGCCAACATTTATGTAGAAGGCGCTTTAACTACTAGAAAGTGGAAAGACGAGTCTTCAGGACAAGATAAATACTCAACAGAAGTGGTTCTACAAGGCTATAACTCAAGCCTAACCATGTTGGATGGAAAAAGCAAAAGTGATAATTCAAATTTAGTTACAGAAAATAAAAGTGCATTACCAAATGATGACAGTCAATCTGTAAATAATGATTTAGATGACGAAATTCCTTTCTAAATCTTATGGAAAATATAGCTAGCCAAAACAATAATTCCTATAAACCAATTTTAGTTTCCGACGAGATGAGCTCATCTTATCTTTCTTACGCTATGAGCGTAATTGTGAGTAGGGCTTTACCGGATGTAAGAGATGGTCTTAAACCAGTTCATAGGAGAATAATTTTCGCTATGTATAAGGGGGGATACGATTGGTCAAAACCATTTCGGAAATCTGCAAGGATAGTAGGAGATGTAATTGGTAAATATCATCCTCACGGAGACCAATCTGTTTATGATGCTCTTGTAAGGTTAGTTCAGGAATTTTCTATGAGCCTTCCGTTAATTGAAGGTCAAGGTAATTTTGGATCAATAGATGGGGATCCGCCAGCAGCTATGCGTTATACAGAAACAAAATTAGGAAAAATTTCTCAATTTTTAACTGAAGATTTAGAAAAAAATACTGTGGCTTATAGAAACAACTATGATGAAACAGAAAGAGAACCAGTTGTTTTGCCTTCACAATATCCAAATCTCCTTGTTAATGGAGCTGGAGGTATAGCCGTTGGGATGGCAACTAGCATTCCACCACACAATCTTGGTGAAGTAATAAATGCTACAAATGCCTACATAGCAAATAAAGATGTTACTATAGCTCAATTGATGAAGCATATTCCTGGCCCGGATTTTCCAACTGGTGGTGTCATAATTGGCACTGATATTATTAAGCAAGGATACAACAAAGGTAGAGGTTCGTTTAAAATTCGAGGAGAAATTGAAGAAGAAATCCTTAAGAATGATAGATCGATGTTAATAATTAAATCAATTCCATACCAGGTTAATAAATCTACTTTGGTAGAAAGAATTGCGCAGTTAGCCAGAGAGAAAAAAATTGAAGGAATCAGCGACATAAGAGATGAATCTAATAGAGAAGGTATTAGGGTAGTTATAGAATTAAGAAGAGGAATAGAAGGTGAAACTATTAGAAGACAGCTTTATAAATTAACAAGTATAGAAAATTCGTTTGGATTCAACACCTTAGCAATTGTTGACAATAAACCAAAAATTTTTAATCTTAAGGAATTTATTGCGGAATTTGTAAAATTTAGAGAAGAAACTCTAACTAAAAGAATTAAATTCGATCTAAAAAAAGCAGAAGAAAGAGCCCACATTTTAATTGGTTTAGCAACTGCTGTAGAAAATATTGATGAAGTTATTAAGATAATTAAAAACTCTAAAGATACTGAGACAGCTAAAAAAAATTTATTAAACAAGAAATGGACAATTAAAAAAAGTATAAAATTAGTAGTTTTAATAGAAAAAAAGAAAAGCTCTTCAAATTACCTACTCTCTGAAGAACAAGTTAATTCAATCCTCGAACTAAGACTTCAGAAATTAACCGCCTACGGTATTGCTGAAATTGAAACAGAATTAAATAAGCTTTCCGCCTTAATCATTGGGTATAATCAAATATTAAACTCAAAAAAAGAACTTTATAAATTAATAAGTGCAGAATTATTAGAAATTAAAACAAGATTTGCTGTTCCTAGAAGAACTAAAATTACGGATGCAGAATTAAATTACAGTATTGAAGAAACTATTCAAAAAGAGTCTGTAGTTATAAATATAACAAATCAAGGTTATATAAAAAGAAGTCCTCTGACGAGCTTAAAAAAACAAAAAAGAGGTGGGGTAGGCAAATCAAGCATAGTAACTAGAGATGAAGATTTTGTTGTTCAAATCTTTACAGCCAATACTCATACACCATTCATTTTCTTTTCATCTGAAGGGCTAGCTTTTAAAATAAAAGCTTGGAAAATACCTGAGGGCAGCACTAGCTCTAAAGGTAAATCGTTGTTTAATATTTTACCACTTAAGAGCCATCAAACAATTAGCTCAATTATGCCATTACCCGAAGATGAAAGCCTCTGGAAAAACTTACTAATTGTTTTTGTAACAGCTAATGGAAATGTTAGAAAAAATAGTTTAGAGGATTTTGTCAACATTAATGCAAATGGCAAAATTGCAATGAAACTTGATACTAACGATAAAATAGTAGGTGTTAAAATTTGCAGAGAAGATCAGGATATAATGTTAAGCACAAATAAAGGTAAGTGCATTAGATTTATGGCAAAAAAACTCAGACTTTTTAAAGGCAGATCTTCTAAAGGAACTAGAGGGATACAACTTTCAAATGATGATAAGGTTATATCCTTATCTGTATTAGACACTCCCCAAATTGATTCTAAAACAATTAAAAATGATGAAAAAATTAAAAAAGGTTTAAACAAATACATTTTATCAATAACAGAAAAAGGTTACGGAAAACGCTCATCATTTCTGGAATATCGTGTCACCAATAGAGGAGGTAAAGGTATTATTGGAATTATAACATCAGAAAGAAATGGCAATGTTGCTTCTACCTTAGTCGTAGAAGACAATGATGAAATCATACTGTCTACAGATAAAGGAAGTGTAATGAGATGTGCTGTTAAAGAGATAAGAGTTGCAGGTAGAAATACTCAAGGTGTAACTATAAAAAAATTATCTGGTTCTGAAAAAGTTGTTTCTGCCATAAAAATCGAAGATAATATTAATTAATAAAAATGAGAACTGCTATATATCCAGGAACTTTTGATCCAATAACATTAGGACATGCAGATGTCATTCAAAAGTCATTAAAATTATGCGATAGGTTGATTGTTGCAACAACAAATACTAAAAATAAGAATTACTTTTTTCCTATTGATGAAAGAATTAAGATAATTAAAAAATCACTTTTTACTGATCTTAAGTTAAATTCCAAAAAAATTATAGTTACTCCATTTAATACTCTGACAATTAACTTGTGTAAAAAATACAAGGCATCAATTATTATAAGAGGTTTAAGGGCAGTATCTGATTTTGAGTACGAGTTTCAATTAGCTGGTATGAATAAGCAATTAGATAGTAGCATTGAAACTATTTTTTTAATGTCAGATGTAGAAAATCAAATTATTTCGTCACAATTTGTAAAAGAAATAGCAAAACTCAAAGGAAATATTAACAAATTTGTTACAAAGTCTGTTATTAAGTCGGTTAAAGAGAAAATATAATGAAAAAAATAATATTATTTTTTACAATTTTGTTACTAACAATAAATAATGCAAATGCAAAGGAGAGCTTTATGATATTAAAATTAAAAGATGGAAATGTGGAGATTGAACTTTACCCAAAAATTGCACCCAACCACGTAAAAAGATTTGAAACTTTAGCCAACGAAGGTAAGTACGATGGTGTAGTATTTCACAGAGTAATAGATGGTTTTATGGCTCAGACTGGTGATATAAAATTTGGAAACTCGAACTCAGCTGAATTTAATTTAGATCTAGCCGGTACAGGCGGTTCTGATCTTCCAGATTTAAAAGCTGAATTTAGTGACGTAGCACACAATAAAGGTGTACTTTCTATGGCGCGATCTGCAGACCCAAATAGTGCTAACAGTCAATTCTTCATAGTTTTTGAATCCGCCCCGCATCTTGATAGAAGCTATACTGCTTTTGGCAAAGTAGTTAAAGGGATAGAGCTTATTGATAAGATTAAGCGTGGAGAAGGACCTAACGGTTCTGTGAGTGAGCCAGATAAAATAATAAGTCTTAGATCAAAAAAATAGACTGAATGAAGGGTGAGGAGTTTTCTTTTGAGTTAAAAACTCAAGATGAAAATGCAAGACTTGGACAAATCAATACTTCTAGAGGTTCTATTGACACACCAGCATTTATGCCTGTTGGAACTCTTGGAACCGTTAAAGGTATTTTTACTGAAGATGTTCTGGATACCGGATCACAAATCATCCTAGGTAATACCTATCACTTAATGCTCAGACCTGGCATTGAAATCCTAGAAAAATTTGATGGCTTACATGATTTTATGAATTGGCAAAAACCAATTTTAACAGACTCAGGTGGTTTTCAGATTATGTCTCTAGCTAAGCTTAATAAAATTGATATTAATATAGGAGCAGTTTTTTCATCTCATATTGACGGTAGAAAGTTTGTTTTAAGTCCAGAAAAAAGTATTCAAATACAAAAATCAATTAATTCTGATATTTTAATGGTTTTAGATGAATGCCCACGTCTAACATATAATAAGGATAAACTAGTAAGTGCAATAGACACATCAATTAATTGGGCCAGGAGATGTAAGACTGAATTTGGTAATAATAAAAATAAGGGACTTTTTGGAATTGTACAAGGTGGTTTAGATAAAGATCTCAGGCTTGATAGTTTAGAAAAACTCATACAAATAGGTTTTGATGGCTACGCGATGGGTGGTTTAGCAGTCGGTGAAACACAAGAAGAAATGTTTAATATTTTAAATAAAACAGTTTCTTACATGCCGAAAAACAAACCTCGATACTTAATGGGAGTAGGAACACCATCTGATATTCTTGGAGCCGTTAAAAGTGGTATAGATATGTTTGACTGTGTTATGCCTACAAGATCGGGAAGGACAGGGCTTGCTTTTACTTGGGATGGTAAAGTTAATCTTAGAAATTCAAAATATCAAAACGATAAATCACCTCTTGATAAAAAAACTTCTATCAGAAATTTAAATCTGTATTCTAAAAGTTATTTAAATCACCTAATTAAAACCAATGAAATTTTAGCTTCTATGTTGATTTCCCTTCATAATATAAATTTTTATCAACAATTTATGCTTGAAATTAGAAAAGAGATTGAAAAAGGTACGTTTAATAAGTTCTACAATAAATATATAGACATGTTTTAGATAAACTAAATTTTTTTGTTTGAATTCTTTCAATTTTATATATAAAACAAAATTTCTTTAGGGCCCTTAGCTCAGTTGGTAGAGCACCTCCCTTTTAAGGAGGCTGTCGATGGTTCGAGTCCATCAGGGCTCACCAGTTTTAATTAAATATTTATTGGTGGGTATTTAATAATTACTTCATTAACCCATTTATTTAAATTTATTATTCTATTTTTACTTGACGGGTGTGTACTCAAGAATTGAGGTGGTTCTTTGCCTTTATTGCTTTCTGACATTCTTTCCCAAAGTTTTGCAGCTTCTCTAATATCGTATCCTGCTAAAGAAGAAAAAATCAAACCTAAGTAATCTGCTTCTGTCTCTTGTTTTCTCCCAAAAGGATTAAAAATACCGAGTTGAAAAATATCCATACCACTTGCTTTGCCAACAGAATTTCTGGCTCTATTAATTGCCCCACCTAAGAATATATCTGCTACTTGTGTTCCTAAGTTTACAGTTAGAGCTTGACTTGCTCTTTCTATAGAATGCTTTGCAACAGCGTGAGCTATTTCATGTCCCATCACTGCAGCCAACGCATTATCATTTTTGGTTATTTTTAACATTCCTGTATATACAGCTATTTTACCACCAGGCATGCACCAAGCATTTTTTACTTTATCGTTATCAACTAAAATATAATCCCACTGAAAATTGCTTGTAGGATCCTTTCCATTTTTGTTAAGAAAGAAAGTTGAAACAGCAGTTTCTATCTTTCTTCCAATTTCTTTGATTGTCCTAATTTGTTTTCCTTTATTAATTAATTTAGTTTTGGTTCTAAATTTTTCATAAGCGCTACTTGCTTGATTGTTTATTGTAGCTTCTGGATAGATAGATAATTGACGTCTTTTAGTAATAGGCACTTTAGTACAAGATGGAAGTATTAAGCCACAACAACCACAGCCAATAATTTCAATAAATTTTCTTCTATTTAGAATAGGAATCATATATTATTTTTTTATATGATTTTAAATAATAAAATACTAATTGCAATTTTTTTATTGCTTGTAATTTTTATTGTTTACTCTAGTTACCAATAATGTCTAGCAAAGTTAAAAAATCAATATTTGTAAGATTAAGAAATTATTTCATCACTGGTGCGATTGTTCTTATACCAATTGGTATCACTATCTATTTAACCTTGTTTATAATAAAAATTTCTTCGAGTTTTTTGCCTAAAACTATTAACCCTAATAGTTACTTGCCATTTGATGTTCCTGGAATTGAAATACTAATTACTATACTTCTAATAACTTTAATTGGCGGTCTTTCTTTATCCTTTTTAGGAAAGAAATTTTTAGAATTTTTTAATAATATTTTGAAAAAAATTCCTATATTAAGGACTATATATTCTGCAGTTGGTCAATTAACAGAAAGTTTTACTCAATCAACTGGAAATCGAAAAAGTGTTGTAGTTTTAGAATATCCACGAAAAGGAATATGGGTTGTAGGTTTTGCTACGAAAGAAAACATAGGAGAAATTTCAAAAAAAACTAATGAAAATTTAGTAAATATTTTTGTACCGACTACTCCGAATCCAACAAGTGGTTTTTTATTGATGGTACCGAAAAAAGATCTTATATATCTAGATATGAGCTTTGAAGAAGCTTCAAGGTTTATTGTGTCTGCAGGTACATCATTATAATTAGCCTCTTATGATGAAACACCTTCTTCATTTATAAGATCCACTTTATCAAACAACTTAAGTAAAAAATTGTATTTATCGTGATTTAGTTCTTCACTACTTAAATCTTTAATATTCTTTTCAGCTAATTTGAATAAATCTTCGTGGTGAACGGGATCAGCTATCTTAAATAATTTAATACCACTTTGTTTAAAACCGATTATGTCACCATATCCTCTTAATGCCATATCTTCTTCTGCTATATGAAAACCATCATCAGATGATTTTAGAATTTGAATTCTTTTTCTAGCATTTTGGCTTAGTTGATTTTTAAACATCAAAATACAAGTACCAGGTTTATCTCCCCTGCCAATTCTACCTCTTAATTGATGTAACTGAGCCAAGCCAAATTTATTCGCATTTTCTACAACTATTACTGTAGCATTTGGAAAATCAATGCCTACTTCTATTACAGTTGTAGAAACAAGAATAGAAATTTTATTATTTAAAAATTCTTTTAACACTTTTTCTTTTTCATCTTGATTTAATGCACCGTGAATAATTCCTACCTTTTTATTAAATTTTTTATCGAGCAACTTAAATAATCTTTCTGTAGAAGAAAAATCTAACTTATCTGAGTCTTCAATTAAGGGACATACCCAAAAAATTTGTTCTTTAGCATCAATTTTTTTTTTTATAAATGGCCAAAGTTCATTAATTTTAGTTTCAGGTTTACTTAATGTAATAATTTTTTTTCTTTGTACCGGTTTCTCCATAAGAACAGATGTATCCATATCACCGTAAATTGACATCATCATCGTTCTGGGAATAGGAGTGGCTGACATTAATAAAATATCACAATTTGAACCACCTTTTTTTGCAAAGTTAATTCTTTGTTTTACTCCAAATTTATGTTGTTCATCAATAATAACAAGTCCTAGCTTACTAAAGTGAATGGTTTTTTGAAACAAAGCATGAGTGCCTATTACAAAATTAATTTTATTACTTTTTAAATCTTCTAAAATTTTTTTTCTTTCCTTTAATTCTTTTTTACCTGTTAAAAGTGAAAAATTTATTTTTAGACCTGTTTTGTCAATGAGTTTTTTAAACAGAAGATAATGTTGTTCTGCTAGAATAGCAGTAGGTGCCATTAGTCCACACTGGAAGCCAGCGTCTATCACATCTAACGCAGCAACAATAGATACTATAGTTTTTCCAGAACCTACGTCTCCCTGTAATATTCTAAACATCCTTTGAGATGATCTTAAGTCAATTTCAATTTCATCAATTATTTTTTTTTGACCATTGGTTAATTGATAAGGTAAAGCATTAATAAGTTCATAAGAGTTTTTTTTTTGGAAAATTTTACCATTTTTTTTTATTTTTTTAATTTTATTTCTATTGGTTGAATGAAAAAGCAAGTTCGCAAATATTTCGTCATATGCAAGTCTTTTTAAATAATTAGACCTTAAATCTTTTTGAGCTTCAGAAAAATGAAGTTTTTTGATTGAATCTTTCCAACTCAAAAAATTCATTTTTTTAATGAAATTTTTATCATGCCATTCTTCAACTTGAGGCATTTTATCAAAAACTTTCTCAATTATTTTTGAGTAAACTTTTTCAGATAAACCTTCTGTTAATGAATACTTGGGCATAATTTTTTTTACAAGTTCAATCTGATCTATTTTCTCAACGTAGCTAGGATTTGTAATTTGATATTTATTTTTAAAAAAATTCACCTTACCACTTACAGCAACCCATTCATTTAAGGGTAAAATTTTACGTATATAACCTTCACGACTATTAAAAAAAACAAGTTCTATTTGACCAAAAGGATCTTGACAAAAAACTCTACTTGGTAAATTTCTAATTCTTGGAAAATTGTATTTAATAACTTTAATTTTAATTGTAAAAATTTTTCCAATTTCAAGCTTGTTTAAAGTTGCTACTTCAGACCTATCTGTAAACGAGTAGGGTAGATTCCATAGTAAATCGTTCACTTTTTCTATTTTCTTTTTTTTTAAATATATTGTTAACGTTTTACCAACACCTTTTATAGTTGAAACATTTTCAAATAAAAAATTTTTTTTAATAATTTTGTTCACTTCTTAATGTATAATAAATTTACCAATGAATGAATTAGAAAAATTAAAAAAAAAAATTAAATATCGAGCATCCTACAGGGGATCAAAAGAAATGGACTTATTATTAACCTCATTTATTTCAAAAATTATTAATAAACTATCTTTCGATGAATTAAAAAAACTTGATAACTTTTTAAGTTGTAACGATGAAGATATAAATACTTTTTATATGAATAAAATTCCAATACCAATATTTGATGATAAAAAAATATTAGAATTATTTATTGACCATAAAATTAAATAATGGCGGAGAGGGTCGGATTCGAACCCACGAACGAGTTGCCCCGTTGCTGGTTTTCAAGACCAGTGCTTTCAACCGCTCAGCCACCTCTCCTTAAGTAATTAGCAACTTAATACTATTAATACAGATAAATAACAATATGGATATTATTTCAATCTAGTCTTGTGTTTTTTTTTATGTTAATTAAAAAAATGCATAAAAGACTAATAAGTATTTATGTCCTGCTAATATTGTTTTTTTCTCAAACTAGTACTTTCGCTAGTAATTCTGAGTTTAATACATGGGTAAAAAATTTTAAAATAGAAGCTGTTAAATCAGGTATCTCCAAAAAAGTTGTAAATGAAGTAATGTTAAACGCTATATTTCTACCAAAAGTTATTGAGTACGATAGGTTTCAACCTGAGTTTTATGAAGATACTTACACATACATAAAAAAAAGAACTAACAAAAACAAAGTTAAAAAAGGATTAACATTATACAAAAAAGAAAAATTAACTATAGATAAAATTGAAAAAGAATTTTTAATTGAAAAAGAATTGTTATTAGCTCTTATGGGCATTGAAACTAATTTTGGCAAATATTTAGGAAAAATGGATATTGTTTCATCATTGGCAACTTTAAGCTTCGACAAAAGAAGAAGTGAATTTTTTACAAAAGAATTAATAATTTTGTTAGGACTTGTAGATCAAAAAATTATAGATAAAAAAATATTGTTTGGATCGTGGGCAGGTGCTTTTGGAAATTTTCAGTTCATGCCAAGAACTATTCGAAATTACGCAATTGACTATAATAAAAATACTACAATTGAATTAAAACAAACTGAAGATTCCTTTGCGTCTGCAGCAAACTATCTGAATAAAATTGGATGGAAAAAAAACACACCATGTTTTGTACAAATTAATTTAGATAATACTATCCCAAATAAATTTCTTAATTCTTCTGCTGGCAGTATTAAAAATAAAAAAAAAGTGAAATATTTTAAAAGATATATTAAAAATTATAACGAACTTAATGTTGATGAAAATTTAGTAGCTGCTATTATCACACCCGATATAGATATTATACCTGGTTCAAATACTTATACACCTGCGTATTTAGTGTTTAGTAATTATGAAAAAATTTTAAACTGGAATAGATCTTTGAGATTTGCACTAGCGGTGTGTACTTTAAAAGATAATTTTGTAAATGAAATATAAGATAATTTTTCTTTTCTTTTTAACATCTTGTGTTAACAATACATACACAAATAATAATAATTTTACATATTCTGCTAAAGGCTTTGCTTACGTAGAAAGTCAATCTTTTGATACTTTGGAAAATTTTTTTTTTGTATCCCACAATAAATTAAAACTAGGTACAAAATTAAGAATTTCAAACCCTGTTAATAAAAAATCAATTGAGCTAGTTGTAAACAAAAAAATTAAATACGAAGAATTTTATAAAATTTTAATTTCTATTAAAGTTGCCGAAAAACTAGAATTAGATTTAAATTTTCCCTATATTGAATTAACAGAGATAAAAACAAATAAATCATTCATAGCTAAAAAAGCAGTTACTGAAAATGTTGAGAAAAAAATAGCGAATAAAGCACCAGTTACTAAAATTAATATAAATAATATAGCCAAGATTAAAAAGATTAAAAAAATTAAACCAAAAAATTATTCAATCTTAGTTGCTGAATTTTATAGTTTAGAATCAGCTGAGCTTCTGAAAAAGAGGCTAGTTTCAATTCTATATAATTCAAATTATCGACTTATATATATTAATGCAAAAAATAACAAATCGTATGAATTATTAATGGGCCCATATAATACTATTAATAAACTTAAAAATGACTACATTATTTTAAGTGATTCTAATTTTGAAGATTTGGATATAAAAATTAATGACTAATTATTTTAATATTTTCTTAATTTTTTTTTTAATGGTAGCTACTAATGTTCATTCTAATCCAGACATTAAAGCTAGAACTGTAATTCTTGTAGATTATCAGTCCGATAAAATTCTTTATTCATTACAACCCGATCATAGCATTCACCCCGCATCCATGACTAAAATAATGACAGCAATAGTAGCTTTTGATTTATTAACTAAAGAGAAAATTAATCTTGATGATAAAATTACTATATCTGAAAAAGCTTGGAGAATGTCAACAGCAGGTTATTCATCCATGTTTATAATGATCAATGATGAAATAACTATCGAGAATTTACTTAAGGGAATAATTATAGCTTCTGGTAACGATGCCTGCGTTGCTTTAGCAGAAGGTATAGCAGGTACAGAGGAAAACTTTGTAACATTGATGAATGAAAAAGCACAAGAAATTGGAATGGCATCTACTAATTTCGCAAATTCATCTGGTATTAATAATCCAGATAATTACTCTACAGTAAGAGATATTGCATTAATGTCTAAATATTTAATAAAAAACTATCCTAAATATTATGAATATTTTAAAGAAACAAAATTTACGTGGGAACGCACAGGTGGAAATCCCATTACTCAAGGCAACAGAAATACATTGTTATATAAAAACATTGGTGTAGATGGAATTAAAACAGGTCACCTTGTTGTAGAAGAATACTCTCTTGCAAGCTCTATAAAGAAAAAAACTCGTAGACTCATAGCTGTTGGCAGTGGCTTTAAATCAAATGCTCTTAGAACAAGTCAATCTAGAAAACTATTAACATGGGGTTTAACTAATACAGAAACATTTGAAATATCGAAACAAAGTGAAACAATATTTAAAATTAAGACATGGCTCGGTAATGAAGAATTTATAAAGGGATATACAAAGGAAGACATATACGCAACTATCGATAAAAAAGATCTTAGAAATTTTAATGTTTTTCTTGAATACAGTGGTCCTATCAAAGCTCCGATCAAAAAAGATCAAGAGATAGGACAAATTAATATCTATAAGAAAAATAAATTAATTAGAAGCGAAAATGTTTATGCATTAGAAAAAGTTAAAAAAATTAATTTTTTATTAAGTCTTCTGTCCTCTTTTAATTATATGATCTGGGGAGATGCGTAAAAAAAAATTTTTCTTTATTGTCTTTGAAGGTTCAGAGGGAACTGGTAAAAGCTACCAAATAAATAAATTATATAAAAATTTAAAAAGATATAAATTTGATATTGTTAAAACACGTGAGCCAGGCGGATCTCATTCTGCTGAAAAAATTCGTAAACTTATATTCTCAAAAACCTCTAATCAATTTGATAAATTAACTGATTTCTATCTTATGTGTGCTGCTAGAAATGAGCATATAAAGAAACTATTATTATTGTCAAAAAAACGTAAACAAATTGTTATTTGTGACCGGTTTACTGACTCGACCTACGCTTATCAAGTAATTGCCAATCAAATTGATGAAAAATTAAATTCTATTAATCAAGCTTATATTTTAAATGGATTAAAGCCTGATCTTACTATAATTTTAAAATCTAATTTTAATAAGATTGTTTCTAGAATTAAAAAACGAAAAATAAATAACAGGTTTGATAGGTTAAAAATTAATTTTTATAGAAAAGTTCAAAATGCATTTCTAAACACAGCTAGAAAAAGTAAAAATTATTACGTGTTTGACTCTTCAAAAGATACAAAAGATTTAGAAAAAGAAATATTTAAATTCATTATTAAAAAACTTAATTAGTTTAAAAATGTTAAAAACTGACAAGAGTCCATTTCATTCGATAAAATTAATTTCTTTAGATCGTCATCTTGTTGAAATGATTAAATTATATGATTCCGGCTTTTTCCCTAGAGTTTTTCTTTTGAATGGAAAAAAAGGTATTGGTAAGTTCACACTTGTGTTTCATTTTCTTAATTATATTTTTACAAAGAAAGAGGTAACTAAATATAATATTACTGAAAAAATTATTGATACAAATTCTGTTTTCTATAATTCAATTTTAAACGAATCCTGTTCGGATGTAATTTTTCTCCAAGCCCAAGAAGGTAAAAATATAAAAATTGATGATATCAGGAATTTGAAATCCACTCTTACTAAATCATCGCTGACAAACAATCCGAGATTTATAATTATCGATGAAGTTGAGTTTCTTAATATTAATTCTGCAAATGCTTTATTAAAAACTCTAGAAGAACCTAGTGATAATAATTTTTTTATTCTGATAAACAATCAACAAGCAAATCTATTAGAAACTATTTCGTCTCGATGTTTAAAAAATAATATTTTTTTAAAATTAAGTGAGCAAAAAAAAATAATTGAACATCTTGCTGTATCCAAGCAATTAGATATATCTATTGATAAGACAGGCTATTTGACACCAGGCATGTTATTAATTTATGCAGATCTTTCAGTTAAATATAAAATTGATGTAAATGAAAACATTTTGTTAAAATTAAACAAACTTTTATATGGGTACAAGAAAGATAAGAATAAAGCTCTGGTAGGTATGTCTATTTTTTTAATTGATCAATTTTTTTACACCTTGGTCAAAGACAACAAAGATAATATAGATTTTTTCTTAAATGTTAAGTCCAGTATAGTTAATAGTATTAATGATTTCATTCTATATAATCTTAATATAAACTCAGTTTTGATCTCAATTGAATTAAAATTAAATAAATGCCAGATAAAAATTTCTATATAACAACTCCAATTTATTATCCTTCAGGAAATCCTCATATGGGCCACGCATATTCAAGTATTGTTGCAGATGTATTTGCAAGGTTTAAAAGACTTGAGGGGAAAAATGTTTTTTTTTTGACGGGCACAGATGAGCATGGTCTAAAAATTCAAAGAGAGGCTGAGAAAAATGATAAAGATATCAAAGTTTTTTGTGATGAGGTTTCTTCCAAATTTAGAGATTTAGCTAAAGTGTTAAATCTTTCTACAGATGATTTTATAAGAACCACAGAAAAGCGACACCATGATTCAGTCAAAGCAATTTGGACAAAGCTCGTAGAATCTGGTGATATATATCTTTCAAAATATTCAGGTTGGTATTCTGTTTCTGACGAGGCCTATTATACGGAAGATGAGATATTAACAGATGGAAAAAAAAAAATTGCTAAGTCGTCAGGGTCAACTGTGGATTGGCTTGAGGAAGAATCATATTTTTTTAAATTATCAGCATGGCAAGATAAACTTCTAGATCATTATAAACAAAATCCAAATTTTATTTCTCCAAAGTCGAGAAATAATGAAATTACTCAATTTGTGAAAAGTGGTTTAAATGATTTATCAGTTAGCAGAACATCTTTTAAATGGGGCGTAAAAGTACCGAATAATGACAAACATATCGTGTATGTGTGGTTAGATGCTTTAACAAATTATATTAGTGCTCTAAATTATCCTAACACTAACGACAAGCTTTATAAAAATTTTTGGCCTGCAGATGTACATATAATTGGTAAAGATATACTTAGATTTCACTCAGTTTATTGGCCTGCATTTTTAATGGCTGCAAAATTACCTCTTCCTTTAAAAATTTATGGACACGGATGGATTCTTTCTGAAGATAAAA
>Ga0307986_10001907_pt1 | contig 15067 bp, 17 predicted proteins | sample EllFjometageno82_FD_203170 | JGI IMG/M metagenome (GOLD analysis project Ga0307986, IMG submission 203170) | Marine microbial communities from Ellis Fjord, Antarctic Ocean - #82 | ecosystem: Environmental > Aquatic > Marine > Unclassified | place: Southern Ocean | collected 2014-10-09
TAAAATTTCCTGTTTCAAAAACGCTTTTTTTTTCTTTATCAGCTTTATGAAAAAATTTAAAAGTAATATACACAGCGATTATTAAGCCAACATGGGCCATCACTAGGCCAGCCCAACCCCATATAAAAGTAGTTACACTAAAAACATATAGACTAAAAACAGTAGTCCAAACAAAAGACAATACAATTAATATTTGTAATCTTACAGCTTTAGGCAACGATCTAATATCTGACTTAGAATCGTCAAACATAATATTTGCACAATCGATCATCCAGTCTCTTATTTTTATTAACATATTATGTTTCTATATTGTTTTCATTAAAAGTAAATGAACTAGTTTTTAGTATAAATTTTAAATAATTTTTATATTGAGGTAAAAATAACTAAAGTTAGTTTTGGTATCTAAGAGATTTTAATATCTTTTCACCATCAATTTTTTCTATATTAATTTTTAAATTTTTGTTTAATCTCATGTCTTTTCCATCAACCCAAATACCTGCTGCTAGATGCATAATTCCAATTTCATAATTTGGTAAATTTGGTTCTACAAATGTTTCTTTTTCTGAGTCGTACTTAGGTAAAAGGTTGCTAGAAATCCAATTACAATAAAGAGGAAGAAACTCTGCTGAGGCATTATCAACATATACTGATAAATTAATTGCCAAACCTTCTGATCCAAAAACTTTTCCTTTAGCTAGAGTCTTCTGAAGATTTTTTTGCCATATGGCCCAACATGGTGAATTTTTTTCGAGAGAGAAAACTCCAATATTCAAATGCGGTGCAAACGCTATCGTTCTTGAATCAGCTTCACTTATACCAGAACTTCTTGCGTGTTTGTAATTTTGAGACTTTATTATAGCTAATTTTCCAAATAACCATTTTACATTTGTCATTATCCGGTAACCAGGACCCATAGTTTGAGTGATACCAATCTTTCCATTATCACAAGCGGCAAAATAAAGTTCTATGCAGTTCCATGAATTTACCCACGCATCACAATCTACCCAAAGATATTTTTCAAATTCAGGAAAATATTTTGGTAAAAAAGCTCGGGAAATTTGACTCTTCAGCCATTCTTTTCCCAGTGTTTTGTATTTTGGTACTTCAATATCCCAATTTGCTTTTTTTACTTTATAAACTTTTTTTTCTATATTTTTAACTTGAACATCAGTTAGCCCTGCGTCTAGAACGCAAATAGAAACATTTTTGTTTTCTGAATGTTTTTTGATTGAATCAATTAATTCTACTAACATTGGATAGTAGTTAGAATCAGCAAGAGTGACAATTGATTTTTTGTTCATTTAAAAATTTTTATTTTTTTAACATTAATCATATTTTTAATATCATTATAGCACTTAACAAGTGATAAATTATTGTCAGATCTTAGGACAACGGAAACACCAACTTTTCCTAGCCTGAAAAAAGGGTAACTGCCAATATTTACATTTTTTTTTATATATTTATTTTGTATTTTTTCTAACTCTAGGGCAATGTTGCTTTCAACTGTATAGAGGCTAACATTTTTTTCATTAACAACTTTTCCTTTAATTAAATATTTTTTTGCATTTCCTATCATGGATTTTAGTATTGATGGAACTCCAGGTAAACATAAAACATTTTTAATTTTAAAACCTGGTGCGGCACTAGAAGGATTGTAGATTAAAGAGCTTCCTGATGGCATTTTAGCCATTTTTTTTCTACCATCATTAAAATTTATTTTTCCATAATATTTTTCTAAGATTGAATAAGCTTCTTTGTTATAGCTATACTTTACTTTAAAAGCTTTTGCGATTGATAGAGAGGTTATGTCATCATGGGTGGGGCCAATTCCACCTGTGGTAAAAACATACTTGAATTTCTTGCTCATATCTCGAATGTTAGAGATAATTGTTTTTTCAACATCGGGTATGATCCGAACTTCATTAATTGATATCCCACAATTAGTATTTAACCAACTTGTTATAAATGAAACATTTAAATCTTGTGTTCTTCCTGATAGAACTTCGTTACCTATAATGAGAATAGCTGCTTTAATATTTTTTTTAGCTTTTTTCATTTTTAAAAATATATGAACTTTGAAAATCAATTAATATCAGGAGTGTTGGTAAAAAGATATAAGCGATTTTTTGTAGATGTAAAAGTAAAGAATAGAATTATAACAGCACATTGCCCAAATTCTGGCTCAATGCTAGGCCTGCTAGACAAAGGTAATAAAGTTTGGATAACAGAAGCGATAAATAAAAAAAGGAAATTAAAATATACTTTGCAAATAATAGAAGAAAACGGATCTATGGTTGGTGTTAACACTCATCTAACTAACAAAATTGTTAACCATGCACTGCAAAAAAATTTAATTAAAGATTTTAGTAATTCAGTCAAAATTAAAAGTGAACAAGTATTTGGTGAACATACGAGATTTGATTTTTATTTAGAAGACAAAAATATAAAATCTTTTTTAGAAGTTAAAAATGTAACTTTAAAAAGAAAGTCAAGAATTGGTGAGTTTCCTGACTCTATTACCTCAAGAGGAACAAAACACTTAAATGAGCTGATAAACGCTACCAAAAAAGGGTTTAAAGCTTACTTATTGTTTGTGGTTCAAAGAAATGACTGTGATAAATTTGAGGTAGCAAAAGATATAGACCCTATATATTCAAAAACTTTAATAAAAGCAGTAAAAAATAAAGTAAAAGTTCTTTGCTATGATTGTAAATTTTCAGCAAAAGGAATAATACTAAATAAAGAAATTAAATTTCAAATTAATGACTGATGATATTCAAGAAGCATTTAGTAAAACTAGAGTGGCAGGCACAATAGCATCTGGTGCATTAGATGAAGTTACAAAAATTATAAAACCAGGAATTACTACAAAGCAAATAGATACTTTGTGCTATGAATACATAAACGATAACAGTGCATATTCTGCACCTTTATTTTACAGAGGGTTTCCTAAATCATGTTGTACTTCTGCAAACCATGTTATTTGTCACGGTATACCTGGAAATAAAACTTTAGTAGCAGGAGACATAATCAATGTTGATGTTACTGCTTACAAAGATGGCTGGCATGGAGATACAAGCCGAATGTTTTATGTTGGAGATGTTTCTGTTAAGGCAAAAAAGTTAACTGATGTGACTTATAAATCGATGATGAAGGCTATAAAGATTTTAAATACAGAAACTACATTGGGTGATATTGGATCTACAATACAAGCTTATGTTGAGAAAGAAGGGTTTTCAGTAGTTAGAGACTTTTGTGGTCACGGTATAGGAAAAGTTTTTCATAAAGAACCAAATATCCTGCATTATGGAAGAAAAGGAACAGGACCTAAACTTAAACCTGGTATGATATTCACAATAGAGCCAATGATAAACGAAGGAGATTATCATACAAAGATGCTAAACGATGGATGGACTGCTGTATCAAAAGATAAAAAGTTGTCTGCTCAATTCGAACATACTATTGGTATAACAGATAAAGGATATGAGGTTTTTACTTTATCAAAAAATGGAATGGATCACCCACCCTACTATACATGATTGAAAGATATTCTAGAAAAGAACTAAAAAATATTTGGGCAGATGAAAATAAATATAAAATTTGGTTAGATATTGAACTTGCAGCAGCAGAGGCAATGGAAAAATTTAATATTATACCGAAAGGAGTAGTAAAGAAAGTTAAGTCTAAAGCCAAGATAAATGTTGCTAGAATTTTAAAAATAGAAGAATCTGTAAAACATGATGTTATCGCCTTTTTAACTTCCATTACCGAAAAAGCTGGAAAGGAGGCAAGATATCTTCATAAGGGAATGACCTCGTCAGATGTCCTTGATACTTGTTTTAACCTTCAACTAAAACAATCAGGTAAAATACTTCTAGACGATATTAAAATTTTATTAACAACGATTAAAAAACAAGCTGTTAAACATAAAAAAACGATATGTATAGGAAGAAGTCATGGCATTCATGCGGAGCCAATAACATTTGGTTTAAAAATGTTAACTTTTTACCAAGAGTTTTTAAGAAATAAAAAAAGATTAGAAGACTCTATAGATGAAATTTCTACTTGCGCAATATCAGGAGCGGTTGGAACTTTTGCTAATATTGATCCTAGAATTGAGGCCTATGTTGCAAAAAAATTAAAATTAAACATTGAACCCATATCAACTCAAATAATTCCAAGAGATAGGCACGCACAATTTTTTTCTACCCTTGGTATCATCGCAAGTTCAGTCGAAAGATTTGCTACGGAAATTAGACATTTACAAAGAACTGAAGTTTTGGAAGTTGAGGAATTTTTTGGAAAAAATCAAAAGGGTTCTTCTGCAATGCCACACAAAAAAAACCCAATTTTAAGTGAAAATTTAACAGGGCTTGCGAGGTTGGTACGGTCAAGTGTTATCCCAGCGTTAGAGAATGTAGCTCTCTGGCATGAAAGAGATATTTCACATTCTGCCGTTGAAAGAAATATAGGCCCAGATGCAACTGTCACTCTAGATTTTGCGCTAGCAAGATTAAATGGTTTAATTAGAAATTTAAACATTTATCCAAAAAATATGATTAAAAACTTAAATTTAACAAATGGTTTATTTTTTTCTCAAAGAGTTTTAATAGAACTAACTACAGTTGGCTTTACTAGAGAGGAATCTTACAGCTTAGTTCAAAAACATGCTATGCATTCGTGGAATAACGGGACTTCATTTTATGAAAACTTGGCGAACGATACTAAGATTAATAAAAAACTTCCTGTTAATAAATTAAAAAAACTCTTTAATTTTAGTTACCACATGAAGAGAATTGATGTAATTTTTAAACGAAATTTAAAAAAATAGATTCTTATGAATAAAAGTAAAAAATTATATGAAGGTAAGGCAAAAATTATTTACAGTACAAGTGAAAAAAATTTAGTTATTCAGCATTTTAAAGATGATGCCACAGCTTTCAACGCTCTAAAAAAAGCAAATATTGAAGGCAAGGGCGTTCTCAATAATAGAATATCAGAACATCTTTTAAATTCATTGGGTCAATGCGGAATAAAAACACATCTTATAAAAAGACTAAATATGAGAGAACAGTTGATTAGGAAAGCTGAAATTCTACCCATTGAATTTGTTATTAGAAATATTGCAACGGGCTCACTAAGTAATAGATTGGGTATTTCTGAGGGAAGTGTTCTAAAAAAACCTCTATTAGAATATTACTTAAAAAATGATGAATTAAATGATCCTATTATTTCTAAAGAACATATTTACGCTTTTGAGTGGGCTACAGAAAAAGAGGTAAAAACTATTGATAAAATGTCTCTTAGAATTAATGACTTACTTCAGGGCACATTTAGAGCTGTGGGAATAAAACTAGTTGATTTTAAAATTGAATTCGGAAGAGCTTGGAATGAAAACAAAGAATGTGATGAAATAATTCTAGTAGATGAAATTAGTCCTGATACTTGTAGGTTGTGGGATATGAATACTGAAAAAAAATTAGATAAAGATAGGTTCAGAAAAGATTTAGGCAAAGTTATAGAAGCATATCAAGATGTGGCAAGAAGATTGGGTATAATGCATGAAGAAACAAATATTAGCGAAGTTAATTTTGGAAAAACAGCGTCTATAAAATTTAAGAAAAAATAAATTGAAATTTTCAGTCAAAGTTACTTTAAAAAAAGACGTACTTGATCCACAGGGTAAGGTTGTTCAACAAACTCTCCAAAATATGGGGATGCACACCCTTAAAACATTAAGACAAGGTAAATATTTTGAGATTGAAGTTAATGAAAATGAAGAAGCTAGAGCAAAAAATAAAGTTGAAGATATGTGTAAAAAACTTTTAGTTAATTTAATTATTGAAGAGTTTGAAATTTCTAAAATTTAATAAATGAATTCATCTGTAATTGTATTTCCAGGCTCTAATTGTGATAAGGATATTGCTATCGCATTAGAAAAATTACAGTTTCAAAATAAAATGGTTTGGCACAAAGATACGGATTTACCAAAATCTGACTTAATTGTAATTCCTGGTGGCTTTTCTTACGGTGACTATCTTAGATCAGGTGCCATAGCTGGAAAATCTAGTATTTTAAATGAAGTGATTAAAGTAGCAAATGACGGCTGCTTAGTTTTGGGAATTTGTAATGGTTTTCAAATTTTAACTGAAACAGGTCTATTGAAAGGTGTTTTATTAAGAAATCAAAATTTGAAATTTATAGGCAAGGATGTTCATATAAAAACAATTAATACAGAAAATAAATTTTGCAATAAATACAAAAAAGATCAGGTTTTACAATTAAATATTGCTCATAATGAGGGAAACTATTTTACCAACAAAGATCACTTAAAAGAATTAGAAGATAAAAATTTAATACCTTTTAAATACTGTGATAAAAATGGAAACATTGACAAGGAAAGCAATCCTAATGGATCGATAAATAATATTGCTGGTGTCTTTAATGGTAAAAAAAATATTTTAGGGATGATGCCCCACCCTGAAAGAATGGTAGACCAGATTATATCTAATAATGATGGAATCAATTTATTTAAGAGCTTACTAAATTAATTATAATGAAAATTACAAACGCCGTTGTTGAAAAACATGGTTTAAAACCTGAAGAGTTTTATAAAATTAAAGAACTTCTTGGCAGAGAGCCAAACATGTTAGAACTTGGGGTTTTTTCTGCAATGTGGAATGAACATTGTTCTTATAAATCTTCTAGAATACATTTAAAAAATCTTCCTACTAAAGGAAAAAATGTAATTCAGGGGCCAGGAGAAAATGCAGGTGTAATCGACATAGGTGATGATGACGCAATCATTTTTAAAATTGAAAGCCACAATCATCCTTCTTATATTGAGCCGTATCAAGGTGCCGCTACTGGTGTTGGTGGAATACTAAGAGATATTTTTACAATGGGTGCTAGACCTATAGCCTTGTTAAATTCCATACATTTTGGTTCGCCTGAACATCCAAAAACAAAATCACTACTTAATGGTGTTGTTTCTGGAATAGGAGGATATGGAAACTGTATTGGCATACCAACAGTTGGAGGTGAAATTAAATTCAATAAAACATATAATGAAAATATTTTAGTTAATGCGATGGCCGTAGGTCACGCAAAGAAGGATAAAATTTTTTATTCAAAAGCTAAAGGACTAAATAAATCTGTAGTTTACGTAGGATCTAAGACAGGAAGAGATGGTATTCACGGAGCTTCTATGGCTTCTGCAGAATTTGATAAGAATACGGAAGACAAGAAACCAACAGTACAAGTTGGAGACCCTTTTACTGAAAAACTTTTAATGGAAGCGTGTCTTGAATTAATGCAAGGTAATTCAATTATTTCAATACAAGATATGGGCGCGGCTGGGCTAACATCATCGAGTGTTGAAATGGCGTCAAAAGGTCAGCTGGGAATGGAACTTTACTTAGAAAGCGTTCCTTGTCGTGAAGAGAACATGACACCTTATGAAATGATGCTTTCTGAAAGCCAAGAAAGAATGCTTATAATATTGGAAGATGGCAAGGAGAAAGATGCAAAAAAAATATTTGAAAAATGGGATTTAGATTTTGTAGTTATAGGTAAAACAACAAATACAAATAACTTAACCTTAATGTTTAAAAATAAAATTGTTGGTGAAATACCAATAGATGCACTAACCGATAAAGCACCAATTTATGATAGAAAATGGACAAAAACAAAATTACCGGAAAAAAAAACACAAATAAAAGATTTAAAAAAAATTAAGTTAGAAGATGCACTTTTAAAAATACTTTCTTCTCCAAATCAATCAAATAAAAGTTGGATAACTGATCAATTTGATCAAATGGTCATGACAGATACCGTTCAAAGATCAGGATCTGATGCAGCAATAATAAGAATTCATAAGAAAGAAAAAGCTATTGCTGTTACAGTAGATTCTTCTTCAAATTACTGCAAGGCGCACCCACAGACAGGTGGGAAACAGATTGTTTGTGAAAATTGGAGAAACTTAATTTCAGTAGGTGCAAAACCAATTGCTATTACTAATTGCTTGAATTTCGGAAACCCTGAAGACAGTAAAGTAATGGGTGAACTTGCTGAATGCCTGCTTGGAATAAAAGAAGCTTGTGAATTTTTAAATTACCCGGTTGTTTCGGGAAATGTTTCTTTGTATAACGGCACAAATAAAAAAAGTATTAATCCGACTCCTGTTATTGGGGGTGTCGGGTTGATTACAAATATTAATAATAAAATTAATCAATACCTGAAGAAAGATAAAAATATTATTTTACAAATAGGAAAAAACTTTGGACAATTAAGCCAAAGCGTTTTTCTAGATGAAATTTATTCAATTACAGACGGGCCTCCTCCAGAAGTAAATTTATCTAACGAAAAAAACAATGGTTTAGCAGTTTTGAAATTAATAAATGAAAGGTTAACTTCTTCTGTTCATGACGTTTCTGCGGGTGGCTTGCTTTTGGCGCTTGTAGAAATGACCTTCGATTCTAACTATGGGTTAAAAATAGACAAACCTAAAAATCTATCAAATTTAATGGAATATTATTTTAGTGAAGATCAAGGAAGATATTTAATTGAAGTAGATCCAAATAATTTAAATAAAATTAATAAAATTTTAGTCGAAAATAATATATACAGTGAAGTTGTGGCAACAGTTCAAAAAGATTATTTTGAAGTTTCTGGAGAATTAAAGATTTTAAAAAATGAGCTTTGTAAAATTAATAAGAAATGGTATAGTAATTACTAATGGCATTGTCTGTAGAAGAAATTAAAAAACTTATAATTAAATCTATGCCTGATGCAGAAATAGAGATTAAAGATTTAGTTGGAGATAGTAATCATTACTCAGCAAAAATAAGCTCAAAAGTTTTCAACGGGATTTCAAAAATCGAACAGCACAAATTAGTATATAAATCGTTACAAGGCAAAATGGGCAATGAATTACACGCATTATCAATTATAACTGAAGGAAAATAACCATGGACATAAAATTAAAAATAGAAAATATAATTAATAAAGATGCTATCTGTCTTTTTATGAAGGGTGTACCTGAGGCACCTCAATGTGGGTTTTCAATGGCTGTTTCTAATATTTTAAAGCTTTTAAATGTTAAATTTAAATCTATTAATGTTTTAGATGATGAGGAGTTAAGAAATGGTATTAAAGTTTATAGTGACTGGCCAACGATTCCCCAGCTTTATATAAAAAGTGAGTTCATAGGTGGTTGTGATATTATAAAAGAATTGTACGAAAAAGGTGAGCTTAAAGAATTATTAAAAACTAAGAATCTTATTTAGACTTTAACCTACTTAAAAAGCCTCGAATTTTTTTGCTAAAATATTTTTTTATTAAATATTTAAACCCGATTGTAGTCTGGTTTTGTCCTTCTAGTTCGTCGATAAATTTATAATCAATCTTATCTTCCCACAATAATTCAATAATGAGACTTTCTCTAAAAAGATATTCTAATTTCTTTGCAGTAGAGACATTTATAAAAGGTTCTAAAAATTGATTTTTTTTAGAAGCTATTAGTAGTTTCAATTCGTCATCATATTTAAACCACCAGATGTGATCTTTTAAATTTTCAATAACTAAGTTGTCTCCTAATCTAGATGGTAATTCTATATATCCTTGTTTTGAAATTCGTTCTATTTCTTTAAGAAAAAATTGGAAGTTTTCAACGTGCTCGATCACATGGCTAGTTATAACAAAGTCAAATTCTTTATCTTTAAAGGGAAGTTTTTTTTCAGTTATTTGTATAAAATTTTTATCTTTATAAAATTTAGATAAATCTTGTGCATCAGCTACTATATTTGCATATTTATTTGCTGTATATCCACAACCGATATCAAGAACATTCCAATCCTGATTATTCTTAAGTGTTTGATTTACGGTTTTTATAGAAGTTCTTTTTAGCAAGAAGATTTATTATCTAGAATAATATTCAATAACTAAATTTGGTTCCATGATAACTGGATATGGAACTTCGGCAAATTTAGGAATTCTAATAAGTTTTACTGATTTATTTTTATTATCTAGCTGAATATATTCCGGCACGTCTCTTTCTTTACTGGATAAAGCTCCATCGATAATAGTTAAGGTTTTTGATTTTTCTTTTACTTCAATTGTATCTGTTTCTTTAACTATGTAGCTTGAAATGTTTACTTTTTTTTTATTAACGGTGATGTGTCCATGATTAATAAGTTGTCTTGCTGCAAATACAGTTGGAGTAAATTTACCTCTGTAAATAACAGTATCTAATCTACTTTCTAATAAACCAATTAGATTTTCTGTTGTGTCACCTCTTCTTGTAAGAGCTTTTCTGTAAATATTTCTGAATTGTCTTTCGTTAATATTTCCATAATAAGATTTCAGTTTTTGTTTAGCAAAAAGTTGAATGCCGTAGTCTGTTGGTTTGCCTTTTTTATTTTGACCGTGTTGACCTGGTGGATAAGCTCTAGTATTAAATGGACTTTTAGGTCTGCCCCATAGGTTAACTTTTAATCTACGATCTACTTTATGTTTGGCGTTAATTCTTTTTGTCATTATATAGTTGAATGTTTTATAGACTTTGTACTGGATTTGTCAATTAGACTATAGCTATTGTTTCCTATTTAAAGAGCTGAAAATACTAAACAAAATCCTTAATTCTCTGTCACTTAGTTCCAATCTACCAAAAATATTATTAATATTTAAAATCATAGACTTTTTTTTCTCAGGTGGCTTAAAGAATTTCTTATTGTCTAGCATTTTTTCGAGAAATTTAATCAAATTTTTAATAGAATTTTTAGAAGTAAGTTTAGTTAATACTTTTTCTTTTTTAAACTCACTAAAGTTTAATGATTTATATATTTCATAACAAATGACAATGACAGCATGTGATAGATTTAGAGACGTAAGTTTTTTTGATGTGGGAATCTGAATGATAAAATTAGACAAAGATAAATCATGATTAGATAGGCCAGAGGCTTCTGCACCAAACATAATTCCTATGTTTACTTTTTTGTATTTGGATAAAAATTTTACGAAATTAATTATTGAAATATGTTTTTTGTTTATATCTCTTTGTCTGGCAGTTGCGGCAAAAACTAAATCAAATTTCTTAACTGCCTCAGAAACATTTTTATAAACCTTAGCTTTTTCAACTATATTATAGGCACCTACTGATGTCATTCTGGCTTTGGTATTTGGCCAAGGATCTCTTGGTGCTACAATACTAAGGTTTGAAAAACCAAAATTTTTTAAAGCTCTTGCGCATGCACCAATATTTTCTCCTAATTGAGGGTTTACTAAAATAAAACCAAATTTATTTGGCATTGAATTTTATGTTTGCAGGAGCATTTTCTTTAAAAAGTTTATAGTCTAGACTATCGATTAACGCTTTGAAAGATGCTTCGATAATGTTTGGTGAAACACCGATAGTAAACCAGCTGACTCCAGATTTGTCTGTACTTTCAATTAATACTCTTGTTGTTGCTTCTGTACCTGTGTTTAATATTCTAACTTTGTAGTCTAAGAGTTTTAAATCTGAAAAAAAATTGTAGTATTTTTCTACCTTAGAAAAATTTTCTCTTATTGCGTTGTCTAAAGCGTTAACTGGACCATTTCCTTTTCCGTTACATTTAATTTTTTTACCATCAATTAAAAATACTACCTGTGCATTTGTGCTAACTGTATCTGATTTTTCTACAGTTACACTATAGCTTTCAACATTTAAATAATCAGGTACTTTTCCAAGAAGTCTGTTTGCTAACAATTCAAATGAAGCATCGGCTCCATCGTATGAATAACCTGAAAATTCTCTATCTTTAACTTCCTCTAAAATTTTTAATATTTTAGGATCCTTAGAATCAATTTTTATTCCATATTTCTCAAGTCTAGATAAAATATTTGATTTGCCGGCTTGATCTGAAACTACTATGTTTCTATGATTTCCAACTAGTTCTGGATCTATATGTTCGTATGTTTTTGGATCTTTTTGCACTGCAGAAACATGTAGTCCACCTTTATGAGAAAAAGCAGATGCACCAACATACGCTACATTTTTATTTGATTTTCTGTTTAATATTTCATCAAGCATTCGTGAACAATCTGTAAGCGATGTTAGTTTTTCTTCTTTAATATTTAATTTATATTTATCACTAAAGCTTTTTTTTAAAAATAAAGTTGGAATTATTGATATTAGATTTGCATTACCACATCTTTCTCCCAGACCATTTATCGTTCCTTGAACTTGCCTTGCACCGGCTAAAATAGCGGTCAACGAATTACTTACTGCATTTTCTGTATCGTTATGTGCATGTATGCCCAAATTTTTTCCAGGAATAGAATTAGATACTTTAGATACAATTTCTCCAACTTCATGCGGCAATGTTCCACCATTTGTGTCACAAAGAACTAACCATCTTGCTCCTTCGTCATAAGCTTGTTTTATACAATCAAGGGCGTAAATTGGATTATTTTTGTAGCCATCAAAGAAATGTTCTGCATCAAAAATAAACTCTCTTTTGTTTTTAACAAAGTATTTTGCTGTTTCTTTGATATTTATTAAGTTTTCTTCTTTTGTTATTCCTAGGGCAACATCAACATGAAAGTCCCATGATTTACCGACAATGCAGACTGCTTTTGTCTTGGAGTTAAGTATTGGCGATAATGTAGGATCATTATCCGCACTTCTTCCTAATTTTTTAGTCATCCCAAAAGCGGTGAATATACTTTTATCTAATTTTTGTGATGTATTGAAATATTCTGTATCGGTTGGGTTAGCGCCTGGCCAACCACCTTCGATATAATCAACTCCAATCTCGTTAAGATTTTTAGCTATTTTGATTTTATCATTAACTGTAAAATCAACACCTTCAGTTTGAGCCCCATCTCTTAATGTTGTGTCAAAAATATATACTTTTTCTTTACTCATTTGTATTCCCACTCTGTCTTATTATCTTTATCTTTGATGGCTATTCCATTTTTAGAAAGTTCATCTCTAATTTTATCAGCTAATTTAAAATTTCCTGCTTTTCTTGCTTTAATTCTTTCTTCTATTTTTTGTAGAATATATTTTTTATCAACATTAGATGCATCTTGTTTTTCTTTAGCTAACACATCTTTGTCTTGATTGAAAATTCCAATTAATCTACAAGCATCGTTAAATTCGACTCTTTTAGTCTTATCCCCTTTTGAGGCAATATTGTATAGTTCATGTAATTTTGCAAAATATTTTGGGGTGTTTAAATCGTCAAGAAGGCATGAAAAAGTTTCATTGTTGTCTATTTTGCTTTCTGCTTCATCATAAAGTTCATACCACTTTTCTAAAGTTGTTTTACTTTGCTCTAATAAATTGTCGTTCCAATCTAAGGGTTGTTTATAGTGGGCGCTTAAAAGTGCTAATCTAATTACTTGTCCATTATACTTACCTAATACCTCTGAAATTGTTTCTATATTCCCATGAGATTTAGACATTTTTTCTTTATTTGTAGTTAAAAAACCATTGTGAACCCAGTAATTAGCTAAAACATCAGTGGAGTTATTCGCGCAAGATTGAGCGATCTCATTCTCATGATGAGGAAATAATAAATCTAATCCTCCTCCATGGATGTCAAAAGTTTTTCCAAGATATTTTTCTGACATTGCTGAACATTCTAAGTGCCAGCCTGGCCGGCCTCGACCCCATGGTGAATCCCAGCCTGACTCATGAGCTAAAGCTGGTTTCCATAAAATAAAATCTAGTGGGTTTTTTTTTAATTTTGAAATCTCAACTCTTGAGCCTGCATATAAATCATCTAATTTTTTATTTGAAAGCTTTCCATAATTTTTAAATTCAGATATTAAAAAGTAAACATGTCCATTATTTATATAAGCTAATTTTTTTTCAATTAAAGAATTAACCATTTTAATCATTTCTTTAATATGCTCAGTTGCCTTAGGTTCTAACGTAGGTTCTAGGCAATTTAAATCTTTCACATTTCTATGGAAATTTTTTACTACATCAGATGTAATTTTATCAATTGGAACACCTTTTGTTTTTGAAACCTCGATAATTTTATCGTCAACATCAGTTATATTTCTCACGTAAGTTATATTTTTTTGACCATATAATTTAATTAAAACTCTATACAGCAAGTCAAAAACTATTAACGATCTACCGTTTCCAACATGTGGATCAGCATAAACTGTAGGTCCACAAACATACATAGTGATATTTTTAGGGTTTATTGGTTTAAATAAATCTTTTGACCTTGTTAAAGAATTTGAAATTTTTAAGTTATTCATCAAATTTACACACTGGTATTGGGTTCATTTTATGAAGATTTTTTTTTCTAACTTCTAAATATTTTTTATAGTTTGGATCGTTGTTATCTATCATGGCTTTTTCTAAATCTTGGTAGGACATTCCCAATTGTTCTACATCAGTTCGTGCGTCATCCCATAAACCATCAGTTGGCTCCGCTTCAATAATTTTATTATCAATTCCAAGGTATCTTCCTAATTCCCAGACTTGTGTCTTGGTACAATCCGCAATTGGAGATATATCAACTCCACCATCTCCATATTTAGTGTAAAAACCTACACCAAAATCTTCTACTTTATTTCCTGTACCGACAACAATTCCACTATTAGATGCAGCTACCTGGTAAAGCGTTGTCATTCTTAATCTTGCTCTTGAATTTGCAAAACCATGTTCATTGTTAAATGGGTCCAAGTTTTTTTCAAATTCATTAAAAATGCTTTCAAGATTTATAGTATTTAATTTTACGTTACTAAATTTTTTAGCCAACCAATTTCCATGGTCAATGCTTAAATCGTATTGATTTTTTTTCTGTTTAATTGGCATATTCAAAGCAATAGTTTTTCTTCCAGTTAATGCACAAAGTGTGCTCACAACCGATGAATCAATTCCTCCTGAAACACCAACAACTAAAGATTTAATTTTAAAGGAAACAGAATTACAATAATCGTCAATCCATTTTTGAATAATTTCTGCTCTTTTTTTAACTTCCATAACTATAATAATCCTTTCATTCTTTTCAGAATTCTGTCTTAATAATTATATAATAATTATTAAGATGCCGCTTTAATA
>Ga0307986_10001911_pt1 | contig 15063 bp, 13 predicted proteins | sample EllFjometageno82_FD_203170 | JGI IMG/M metagenome (GOLD analysis project Ga0307986, IMG submission 203170) | Marine microbial communities from Ellis Fjord, Antarctic Ocean - #82 | ecosystem: Environmental > Aquatic > Marine > Unclassified | place: Southern Ocean | collected 2014-10-09
GGTAGACCCTCTATTGGTTCCTGGTTGAGTTATGGTCTAGGAAGTGACAATAAAAACTTGCCTGGTTTTGTTGTTTTAATAACAAAAGATAAATATGGGCAGCCGCTCTACTCACGTTCATGGGGGAATGGTTTTCTTCCATCGCAACACCAAGGAGTACAATTTCGTTCAGGGAAAAATCCCGTACTTTATTTGGACAATCCACCCGGAGTAACCAAGCAACTTAGAGAAGAACAGTTAGACTATCTAGCGAAAATGCAACAAAATAAATATGCTGATATTGGTGATCCTGAAATTTTATCGCGAATAAGTCAATATGAAATGGCATTTAGAATGCAGACTTCTGTACCAGATGTAATGGACTTATCTGAAGAGCCTGATTATATTTATGATATGTATGGCGAAGACAGTAAAAAACCTGGGACCTTTGCTGCAAACTGTCTGCTAGCAAGGCGCCTAGTTGAAAAAGATGTTAAATTCATTCAACTGTATCATCAAGGATGGGACCATCATGGTGACCTCCCGAAAAATATAAAAACTCAATGTAAAGAAACTGACCAGCCTACTGCAGCGCTAATTAAAGATCTTAAGCAAAGAGGTCTTTTAGAAGATACTCTTGTAATTTGGGGTGGAGAATTTGGAAGAACAAACTACTCACAAGGCCAATTAACGGATACAAATTATGCTCGTGATCACCACCCTGGTTGTTTCACAATCTTTATGGCTGGTGCAGGGATTAAAAAGGGCATTACTTATGGTGCTACCGATGCGTTTGGGTATAATATTGTTGAAAATCCAGTCCATGTTCATGACTTTCAAGCAACTCTTATGCACCTTATGGGTATTGATCATGAAAAATTTACTTTTAAATTTCAAGGAAGAAGATTCAGACTTACAGATGTTCATGGTAGTGTTGTAAATGATATTTTAGCCTAACTCATGTTATAATTATGAAAAAAAGCAGAAGAAATTTTATCAAAAACACAGGAATTCTTGTTGGAATTACTGTAATGCCCTTTGAAAATATATTTGTGATTACAAAGCCTGCAAAAGAAGATAATCCTGTTATTGGTCATGGGGAATATAAATATAAAGTGGATAAATCATGGGGGATTCAAGACCCTTCTCAATTTCCTGTAAATGATTGTCACGAGATGGTGATGGATAAAAAGAAAAGACTTTTTATGACCACTACCCATCCAAAAAATAATATTCTGATATATAATCAATCAGGTAAAATTCTAGATGCATGGGGAACCGATTATCCTGGAGCACATGGTCTAACCTTAATTGAACAAGGGGGGGAGGAATTTTTATTTATTACAGATCCTGAAACGCATAAAGTTTGTAAAACCACTCTTAAAGGAGAAAAGCTTCTTGAGTTTTCTATGCCAAAAGAAGTGGCCGCCTATAAAGAAGATACTCAATTCAAACCTACAGAAACAGCCATCGCTCCTAATGGGGACATCTACATTGCAGATGGTTATGGTTTAGATTATATTATGCAATATGATGCCAAAGGAAACTTCATAAGGTATTTTGGTGGCAAAGGAACTGAAGCTCACCAATTTGACTGCTGTCACGGTATTACAATTGATACGCGTGAGGGTAAACCACCTACTTTATTAATTACATCTCGTAGCGCCAATGAATTTAAACGATTTACAATGGCCGGTAACTACCTAGAAACCATTTCGTTACCGGGCTGTTATATTTGTAGACCTGTCCTAAAAAATGATATGCTTTATTTTGCTGTAATTGTCACTAAAGATTGGGACAAGTACGATGGGATGTTAGCTATACTTAACAAAAAAAACGAGGTGGTTTCACTTCCAGGTGGAAGTATTCCAGCATACAATAACAATGCTTTTTTGACTCCAGAATATGATCAAAAAACATTCTTTAACCCACATGATGTTTGCATAGATGACGATGAAAATATTTATGTCCCTCAATGGAATTCTGGAAAAACCTACCCACTTAAATTAACAAGGGTTTAACATGATAAGCCTAGATCTTACAACTTTTTTTGGTCGTTTTCATCCCCTATTAGTTCATTTGCCCATTGGATTTATACTGCTAGCTCTTCTTTACGATTTAAAATGGTTTCAGAAAAATAAACAGTACTATAATGTATATTCTATTACATGGTTTTTAGCATTTATTTCTGCTGCAATAAGTGCTTTTATGGGATGGTTATTAGCTCAAAACGGTTACTATATTGAAGCTGATTTAAAACCGCATCAGGTTTCTGGGATTCTACTTGTTTTATTTAGCGGTCTTGGTTGGTTTATTAGACTTCGGAATTTCTCTTTTCCATCAACGATAAAAAAAATAAATAATTTTATCATCCTTGGTCTTTTGATATTGGTAGGACATTTGGGAGGAAGCTTAACACATGGACCTTATTATTTATATGAGCATGTCCCCGAGTCGCTTAAACTAAAATTTAAAAGCCAAGAGATCGTTGTTGATTTTGAAAATGTATCCTTAGACTCTATCACTGTTTTTAAAGATATCATTGAGCCCATATTGACCACAAAATGCATTGCTTGCCACAATAATGATCTTAATAGTGGAGGGTTAGATATGACCTCCATTGAAGGGTTAACAAAAGGAGGGCAAAGTGGAGCTGGAATTATTGGAGCTAATCTCGATAAGAGTTTAATTTTTGAACGAATTACTCGTTCCCAAAACGATACTAAATTCATGCCTCCATCAGGAGTGCCTTTTACCTATCAAGAAATTCAATTAATGGAATGGTGGATAGAAGAAGGTGCATCCTACTCACAAACACTAGCAGAAATCAATTCAAAAAGTAGCATTCAAAAACTCCTTTTATCTCATTATGGAATGGATATTAGAGAAAAACCTTGGGTTGAAAAAGTCTCACTTAGCCCCTTATCTGAAACTGATTATGAAACATTAGAAAATGCTAATTTTGCTTGGAGAAATCTTTCAAAAGACAATCCGCTTTTAGATCTAAAATATGACGGTAAAAAGCTTACAAAAAAATCACTTGCCACTTTAGTGATGTATGCACCCTATATAACATGGCTCAATTTGAGCAGCTGTGATTTTTCTAGTAAAGAATTAAATGTTTTAAGCGAAATGGAAAACCTAACCCGTTTAAACCTTCAAAAATCAAATGTAAAAACAATTGATCTAAAAGGGTTGGTCTACTTAACACATCTAGAGATTTTAAATTTACATAGTACACAGGTAAATAAAGAAATTTTTCAAATCCTAAAAGAAATTCCCAGTTTAAAAAGAGTCTTCCTTTGGAATACTAGAATTCCTTTGAAAGCAGTTGAAGAAAACAAAACTACTTTCCCTTTTCTAGAGTGATAATTTCACAATCTAAAAGAGAGTCTTTTTTATTGAATTAGGTGCTTGAAATTGTCTTAAAAAGAGAATCTTTCCCATTTGAGAACGTTCCTCTTTAATTTTAGCTATAACAGTTGCGGGATATTGACTTTTATGGCATAATAATGCCTGAAAAGCCTTGTCATAATGAGCTTGAGTAAATGGAATTTGAGCTGTCAAATACTTACGGTCTTGACCTCGTAATGTTTTTTCTTTGGCAGTTGATATAAAATCTGAAGGAACTCCAAAATAATATAAATCCATTGATGGTTGCCAAGTTTGAGAGACAAAAACTTGAGTTACCGAAGCTCCTATAAGTCGATGGTCCATATGAGTAGTCACACCATCTGGCCCCCAGGTTATAATGGCATCTGGCTGAATTTCTGTAACAATATCTTTTATATCAAGTATTAATTGTTGAACATGAGGAATATGTCCGTCAAATCCTTCTGCTGCCTTAAGCTGATCGTGATAGGTTAAATGTCTCAAGTTAACACCCAAAACTTGGGCTGCACAACGCATTTCTTTTCTACGGATATCTGCCAAAGCATCTCCTGCTTCATAGTTATTATATTGATTAACCCCTAGGCGCCCATCTGTAGCTATGACAAGGGTAACCTCTGCACCTTCCTCTACATATTTGACTAAAAGGGGTCCTACAGATTGCTCATCATCTGGATGAGCAAAAATAGCTAATAGTTTTTTGGGGCCCTCTTGAGCGTATAGAAAAGAAGAAAGTATCAAGCAAATTAAAAATGGTTTAAATGAAGTCATTGAGAAAATTGAGTATATTGATACTTCAATTTACAAAAATTATGAAGACATCCTTTACAAAGTATACTCGGCTGATACTCTTATTTTTTATTACACTAATAACATTTCCTTCATCTGTAATCTCTCAAAAAGCAAACATCTCAAAAAAACAACTTCGTTTGGGAGTGATTGGATTAGTTCATGATCATGTAAGTTGGATTTTAAATCGAAAAAAAGAAGATGTAAGTATTGTTGGAATTGTTGAAACTAATAAAACAGCGATTGCTAAATATCAAAAGCAATATAAACTCCATGATTCTTTGTTTTTTGAAACATATGAAGCTTTATATTCTAAAGTAAATCCAGATGCGGTATCTGCCTTTAACGAAACAAAAGAACACCTTGAAGTAGTTAAGTTTTTTGCTCCTAGAGGAATTCCTATTATGGTTGAGAAACCAATGGCAACCCTTTATAATGAAGCGCTAGAAATGGCTAGACTTTCTAAAAAATACGAAGTCCCTTTGCTTATAAATTTTGAAACATCTTGGTATGAAAGCACCTATGAAGCAAAAAAAATAATGACTCAAAATATGGTGGGAAATCTTACAAAAATGGTCTTTAATACTGGACACCCTGGTCCTGTTGAAATTGGGTGTTCCTCAGAATTTTTATCTTGGCTTACAGATCCGGTTTTAAATGGTGGAGGTGCACTTACAGATTTTGGTTGTTACGGGGCTAACATCGCTACATGGATGCTGGAGGGAGAAACTCCATTGCATGTTAGTTGTATCGCTAAACAAAGTAAACCTAAACTTTATCCAAAAGTAGATGATGACACTACCATTGTTTTAGAATACGAAAAAATCCAAGTCATTATTCAGGCATCATGGAACTGGTCGCATAACCGTAAAGACATGCAAATTTATGGATCTCAAGGCTATATTAACTGTGTTAGCGCTAATCAAATGGAGCTTATGACAACAGAAAAAGAAGGTATTAAGACACACCTGCCTGCTCCCATTAGTGACTATCAAAAAGATCCATTTAGACTGCTCTATGAGGTTGTTCACGAAAATAGAATTATAGAACCAAACGGATTGTATAGTGTTGAAAATAACTTAATTGTTTCTAAAATATTAACGCTAGCAACACTAGCCGCAGAAAAAAAACAATCAATTCCATGGGATACTCTTTAAGGCATTCGAAAGAGTCTTTATACATACGTTCATTTTTATACCTTTAAAGGGTGTCAAAAATTATTATTATTATGGGTGTCAGTGGGTGTGGAAAAACTACTCTTGGAAAAGCACTTGCAGACTTTTTAGAATATTTTTTTTTAGAAGGAGATGCATTTCATTCAAAGGAAAATATAGAAAAGATGAAGAGAGGAACTCCCTTAAATGATTACGATAGAATACCTTGGTTAGTAAATTTAAATAAAGAGATTTTAGAATCTGCAAAAACCGGAGTAGTTGTTGCTTGTTCTGCGTTAAAAGAGAGGTATCGATCGGATTTGAGTAAAGGGATAATCTCAGAAAATACACTATGGGTATATTTACATTCTGATCTTAATACCTTAAAAAAAAGACTGGAAAAACGCGCGCACTTCATGCCAGCCTCACTTCTTGAAAGTCAACTAGAAATACTAGAAGTTCCCGGTAACGCAATTCATTTGGAAGCAGCGCTTACTACTAAAGAACAAATCAATCAACTTCAACCATATTTAAGATGATAAATCAAGCCACTTGGGGTATTGTTGGACTCGGTGTAATGGGCACGAGTCTAAGTAGAAATTTTGCCAATAAAGGCATCTCACTTTCACTTTATAATAGAGAGGTAAAAGGTTCCGAAGAAGGAGTTGCTTTGTCTCATACCAAACAGTATTCTGAACTTAAAAATGCCCTTCCTTTTAATTCATTACCCTCTTTTGTTGAATCAATAAAAAACCCTCGAAAAATTTTATTGATGCTTCCTGCTGGAAATCCCACAGATACGGTTATTGAAAAATTAATCCCATTACTAACTCAAGGAGACGTTATTATTGAAGGTGGAAATTCTCATTTTAAAGACACCGAAAAAAGAGCAAAACAACTTTCAGCGGCTGGTATATGTTTTCTAGGCATTGGGGTTTCTGGAGGAGGAGAAGGTGCGCTAAAAGGACCTGCTTTAATGATAGGGGGTTCTAAAGAGGCCTATATACTTGTTAAAAACGATCTAAGTGCAATAGCGGCAAAAAACTCTAAAGGAGTCCCTTGTTGCGATTTTGTAGGTTCTGGAGGTGCAGGTCATTTTGTTAAAATGGTACATAATGGTATTGAATATGCGGAGATGCAATTACTTGCAGAGGTGGTTTCACTAGCACTATCAGATCCATCTAATAGCATAAAAACCATTCGAAAAATGCTCCAAGATTGGCAAAAAACCAAAAGTGAAAGCTATCTCTTAGATATTACAGCATCACTTCTGGGCTTCCACGAGTCAGGACGGCCTTTTATTGATTTAATAAAAGATGAAGCCTCTAACAAAGGAACTGGAGCTTGGGCAACTGCTGAGGGTGCAGAGCTTGGAAGTCCTAATTCATTAATGGCTTCAGCATTGCATGCTCGATTTACCTCATCCAATAAAAAGCAACGCTCTCTGTTAAGTAAGATTTTTAAGGGTAAACCTACTTCAACTTCACTCTCACTAAGCGCTTTAAAAGTTTCATATGATCTCTCACGTATTATCAATCACCATCAGGGTTTTGAAATGATTCGAGAAGCCGCTATTAAAAATAATTGGAAAATAAAGTTAGCTACTATTGCAAGCCTTTGGTCTGAGGGTTGTATTATTAAATCAAGATTAATGGATACTCTTGTAGATGTTCTTAAAGCAAATGACACGCTGCTGAATGCAGCTGCGTTTATAGAATCTTTTAATAATGGTATTGCCTCATGGGAAATTTCAATTACAACTGCAATCCAAAAACGTATTCCTTTTTCTTGCCATAATGCGGCATGGAATTATTTTTTAGCAATAACACAAGAGAATAGTAATGCCAATATAATTCAAGCCCAACGAGATTTTTTTGGAGCCCACGGATTTGAGCGAAAAGATAAAAAACATCATAAAAAATATCATGGTCCTTGGGCAGATAAAAATTAGTTTTCAATTCGACCCACTGGACGTACCTCTTTTCCTTTAATTCCCGAAAGTTGATCTCCTAAAATAAGGCGGATTGAATCAGCTATTTTAGAGATTTTCTTGACTATTTCAGGGTGCTGAAAAGCAATATCATACTGTTCGCTTCGATCATTAGTGAGGTCATATAGAGTCGGAGTATTAATTTCATTCATCTGATAAGGAACAGGAAAACCATCATTGGTTCCTTTTCTTCCATTTAGGGAACGATAGGTATGAGGAACATACAGTTTCCAATCTTTATGACGAACTGCATGTAATTCATTAGTTCGATAATAGAAGAAAAAATTATCATGAGGAGAAGAGTTAGTGGCTCCAGTCAAAAGTGGAACCAAAGAAGCACCATCAATTTTTAGTTTAGGCATTTTAGTAGCAGCAAATTCAGCTAGGGTGGGTAACCAATCAATTCCCATTGCAGGAGCCTCTATAAGTGTATTAGGCTCAATTTTATTTGGGTAACGAATAATTCCTGGCACTCGGTGGCCTCCTTCCCAATTAGTCCCTTTTCCTTCTCTAAAAATTCCAGAAGATCCAGAATGACCACCGTAAGATAACCAAGGACCGTTATCTGAAGTAAATATAACAATGGTGTTTTCTTCAAGCCCTTCTTCTTCTAGGCTTGCTAAGATTCTTCCCACAGAGGCGTCAATTTCATGTATTACATCTCCATAAAGTCCTCGATCTTGGGTATCTTTAAAGCCATCGGCTGCAAAAAGAGGTACATGAGGTTGTGGATGAGGTAGATAAACAAAGAAAGGTTGTTCCTTATTTCGTTGAATAAAATTGATAGCGCGATCAGTTAATGCTTTGGTCAAAAAAGCTTGATCTTCTAGAATATATAGCGGAGTTTCATTTTCATATAATTCAATGTCTGGAAAATTAAAAACAGTTCCTTGTTGTGGATGTTTTGGCCACATATCATTTGAATATAAAATTCCGTAAAATTCATCAAAACCATGTTTGCGTGGTAAAAATTCAGGGGCATCTCCTAAATGCCATTTACCAAATATTCCAGTAGCATAACCTTTCTCTTTCAGTAGTTCAGCTATGGTCGTCTCCTCAGGATTAAGACCAACTTTTGACCCTGGACTATAGGCATTATGAATGCCAACACGGTCTGAATAACATCCAGTTAGAATTGAAGCTCTTGATGCAGAACATACAGGTTGAGTAGCGTAATAGGAAGTAAACATTGCGCCCTCTGAAGCCAGTTGATCTATGTATGGAGTTTCAATATCGGTAGCGCCATAAATCCCTAAATCTCCGTATCCTTGATCATCTGTTAAAATAAAAATAATGTTTGGGGGAGTTATTTCTTTATTAAAAACACATGAATAAATAAAAAATATGCTGCAAAAAAGGGGAAACGGTTTCATAAAAAGGGAATTAGCTGCTATTCAAACTTAGAGATTCTTGACGGTAAATCAAAGATGGTTCAAAGGGATTAAAAAAGACTCTATAAACCGTGCTTAACATTAAATTAATAAGAAGTAGAGAAATTATTGATTAACACCTTTAATTATTTATAATCCAGATGGAGAAAAAATATATTTATTCCATTTTAACTTCTTTTTTTTTAGATAATATATAAAATAACGTGTCATTTATTAAATTCTCAATAAAAATGGGCTTGAGGCACTTTTTTTAATGATATAAATAATGATTACAATATATCTTTAATAAAAAATTAATAGAAATCTTATTTTATTAAATTTTGTTTAATTATTAATGCTGAATAGTTTTCTTAAGGCTTAGTTACCCAAAAAGAAATTTGCATTACTAAAAAGTTAATTATTTGTTTGACCGCCTTTAGTCTAAGGGCGGTTTTTTTGTTAAATATTTTATTTGTTGTTAAGCTTTTTTTCTATCTACCGTTAAGAAAAATTCCCATAAATATGAGACAACAAAAACTAAAACAATGGGGATAATATAAATAAAATAGAAATAATCGTCTGATAGAAGAATATTTAAATATTGGCTATTGTTGGAATAATACATGGGTTTTGATGTTGTGAGATCATAAATAAGGCCTACATAAACGACTATAAAATATAGTGCAACTATAATTCTTATTGGCCAATATTGTGTTGGTTTTAAATATGAAAAGCCAAAATAATAGAAAATATTTCGCATCAGATAAAGATATGAAAACAAATCTTTTTTAAGTTAATTAAAGTATAAATCAAGATTTTATTCTTGTAATAATTCAGCTGTTGCCTTTCCAATTTTACTCCCAATGGCAATTCCCATTCCTCCTAGACGAACTCCCATAGCGATATGATCTCCCACTTTTTGAAGAAGAGGTGTTTTTTTAGAGCCAAAACCCATAATTCCTGACCACTCCATTTCAATTGGCACCGATTGGCCGGGAAGAATAAAGGTTTCTAAATCTTTTAAAAGTTTTTGTTTAATTTGACTATTAACCCCAAAAGATGTGGTGGTTTCTGTTTTAATGTCTAAATCCCTACCTCCTCCAAAGAGAACACGATTATCTATATTACGAAAGTAATAATAGCCTTCATTATAGTGAAAAGATCCTTTTAATTTAAGGTCTTTAATGGGTTTTGTAATGAATATGAGACCTCTGCCAGGATTTAGTTCTAGTGCTGGAAAAAAACGTTTGGCAAATGCATTATTACAAACTGCTATTTTACGTGTTTCTAATTTAATCTGTTCCCCTTGAATTGAAACAAGAAGTGTGCTTTTCTCATTAAACTCCTCGAAACTTGATACTTCTACCTTAGATAAAAAAGAAATATTTTCAGTATTAATTTTTGCCCTAAGAGCCTGCATCATCAGACCCGTATTTAGTTGCCCCTCAAAGGAGTTTTCTACCAAATGTTTTACATGGGTTTTATCTAAACCGAAATCTCTAATTTTTGAATTCTTAAGGGTATATACCTCTTTTTTAAAAATAGGATGTAGCAATTCGTTAAAATAAGATAAAGAGTCTAGTGATTTTGGATGCTCCTCAAAAAATAATTCAAACCCACCATTAGGCTGATAGTCAATATTTTTATCTCCTAGAGTTTCACGTAAAAGTTGTAAACCCTCTAACCTAAGCTGTAAGACAGTTAACAATTCCTTTTCAGTCATTTTTGTAGAATCATCTTGGAGTTCAGACAAAGAGCCAAAACAAGCGAAGCCAGCATTTTTAGTACTTGCCCCTGAAGAAAAAAGACCACGCTCTAGTATTGCTATTTTAGCTTTTGGATAAATTTTACGGTATGATAGAGCGCAGAACATACCTGTAATTCCTCCACCTATAACAATGAGATCATAATAAAGTAAGGATGATTTTTCCCAATAACTAATCATGATTTCTTTACTGCATAAATTTTTGAAAAATTATAATGTAGTTACTAGAACTACACCACCTGATCCCATAATTCCATAAGCTGCAATATCAGACGGATTTTTTAAAACTTCTACACGTTTTATTTCTTGTGGACTCAGTGAAGAAGCTCCTCTAGAAAAACTACCAACTTGGGTTCCATTTATAATAAAAAGTACCTCTTTCGGACTATTTATACTTGAAATTCCTCTCAAAAATATTTGAGCATTTTGACCGCTGCCACGAATAATAAGTCCGGGAGATCTTCTTAATTGATCGAGTAAACTAATATTTGCATTTGAGGGAGTTTCAACTTTTACTTTTTCATTTGTTGTGGCTTTGGTAGCCGAACATCCGAAAGATGAAAATATTAAAAGAAGGGTAAACAATGTTAATATTTTTTTTAAATCAAACATAATTGGTTTTTTAATTCTTTAAAATTAGTCTTTATTATTTTTATAGCTCAGCCCATGGCCAAATTCATATAAAGGATTTTTTGAATCAAAAGGAAGATCCTCAAGTTGGTCTTCAACTGCTTTTATGGAAGACGGAAGTTCTATGGGGAGTTTTCCTGTAGGTGAAAAATTACCTTGAATAAGTTCTAAAATGATTTTTTCATCTACATCAAAATCAGCAATGATTGCTTTTGATAAACCTTCAATTTTTGTTAAGACAGCTGATCTTTGCAGATTCATTACTAGTATTGTGGGCTTTGAATTAAATAGAGGAAGTAATTCTTCGATCACATCGTTTGAAAAATCTAAAGTCCCTCCTCCCATAAGCTTTTCCATTATATACTCTGACTCTACTCCTTCATTTGGAGTCTTTACCTTAGCAATTATTACCTCCGCGTTTTCCAAACTTGTTACTTCAAATTCACTTGATGGATTGGTATCAAATCCATACAAGTATACTTTTGTTTGTTTTTTTAAGAGGACTAAAGATTTTTTTTGAGCTTCAATTCCTTTAGAAATAGATTCAGGATTATTTAAACTATTTAATGCCTCTGAGTTAAGATAAGGGGAATTAAAAAGTCCTAGTCTAAATTTCTGATCCATAATTCTACGAAGTGATTCATCAATTCTACTTTCATCTATTTTTCCAGATTTAATTAATTCAGCTAGCTCAAAACTAAGTGATTCTCCACCAATCATATCTACCCCTGCAGCAATTATTTTTACTAACCTTTCATCTGTGTTAAGTTTTTCCACCCCATGAGCAGAAGCGGGTTTAAATTTAATTCCCAGTGGTTCTAAATCTGAAATAATCGCCCAATCTGTGCAAATAATCCCTTTGAAATTGTAACGTTCTCTCAAAAGACCAGTAATAATATTTTTATTATATCCTGCGCCTACATCTTCTGAAGTAATTCCTTTTGGAATACTATAAAATGGCATTACAGAAGAAACACCAGCTTTAAAAGCGGCTTCAAATGGCTTAAGGTGATGTTCAAAATTATTACCTCTGTAAGATTGAATGCCAGGAGGAAAATGACTGTCTTTTCCTTTATCTAAAGGTCCTGATCCAGGAAAATGTTTTACCATAGCTGCTACAGAATTTACATCAATCGAATCTCCTTGTATACCCTTAATGTATGCTGTAATAAGTTTTGAGTTTAATTCTGCATCTTCACCAAAAGTGCCATTTATTCTGGCCCATCGGGGTTCTGTTGCTATATCTGCCATAGGTCCCAATGCAACTCTAATGCCAAGAGCTTTATATTCTTCTCTAACAATTTTAGCATGTTCATAAACTAATAAACTATCTCGTGTAGCACCCATTCCAAGAGCTGATGGCCATTTGGAAAAATAAGGAGTATAAATTGACGCTCCAAAAGTTTCAGGAACTCCGTGGCGTGGATCAGAGGCTATGGTAATTGGAATACCCAATCTTGATCGCTCTGCTACTTTTTGAATGGCATTATACCAGGATAACATTTTCTCTTTATCATAAGAAGCCCGTGTATTAAAATGATTCATTTTTTTAATTACTAACTTCTCTAAAGATGATCCCATTAAAAAACTAAATGGATCAGAAAAATTAGGATGCTCCATTATGGAACCGTCCTCGTTTACTCCAATCATATTAAAAAACATCGCCCCAGACTTTTCCTCAATAGTCATCTGTGAAATAAGATTTTCAACTCTTTCATGGATTGATTCATTTGGATTTTCATAAACATCTAGAATTCCATTTTTATTTAAATCACGGTGATTATGTCCGTCAATCAATAATTTTGGAGCTACATCTCCTAATAATGCCTCAATATCAGAAGTTTCATTCGCCCATTTTATGGAAAATCCAAAGTAAATTAAAACTAGTATCCCTAGAATGGTTAAGAAAATAAATGCTAATCTTTTAAATAATTTTGATAATATTTTCATTTAAAACTTAAGTATTAATTTAAAATATATCGTTGTAAAATTTTTAAACTTGATTTATTTATAAAGGTTTAATAAATAAAATAAGTCATAAATAAATATCACTTTATGTTTTTTTATAAAAGTTCTTTTCCAAATAAATCATATAGGCTTCTTATAAGTCTTGAACACAACGAAAACCTGTATGGTTAAAACTAGAATCTCTACTAGCACTCATTCTTCTTGAGGTTCTGTAACCGCTACAGTATGAATCATTACATAAAAAAGAGCCCCCCCGCATTATGTGATTGGGAGATAATGGCTCTCTAGGATCATAATAATTTAAAGACCCTTTGGGGTTTTCTGCTTTTCCAAGTTGAGCATCGTTTGAATAGGTATTGACATTATACTTGTCTTGACACCATTCCCAAACATTGCCAGCCATATCGTATAGCCCATAATTATTTGCAGCAAAAGAAGCTGTAGGAGCTGTTCCATAAAATCCGTCTAATGTTCTATTACTAAAAGGAAATGCACCTTGCCAAAAATTAGCCTTATCAAAAGCCGTTTCAATGGATGAATTTCCCCAAGGGTATTTATGATCAGCATTTCCTCCTAGCGCAGCCCATTCCCATTCAGCTTCTGTGGGAAGCCTTTTATTCGCCCAAGTTGCATAAGCATTTGCATCCTCCCAGGCAATATGGATTACAGGGTGGTTCAAACGCTTTTTTATATTGCTTTTCGGTCCCTCTGGATGCTGCCAATTTGCGCCAGTTGTCCATTCCCACCACTGAGAATAATCTTGAAGATTAACGGGTCCTTGAGTAGGTTTAAATACTAAAGAACCTGCTTTAAGTAGGCTATCGTCTGGTTTAGGGGTGCCCGGTGGGACCATTTTTTTCATTTCCTCCCAATCAATATCTCTTTCTGCAATCGTTATATAGCCAGTAGCCTGAACAAAGTTTTTAAAAGCCTGGTTAGTTACTTCTCTTTGGTCCATATAAAAAGAATTTACCGAAACCTCATGCTGAGGAAATTCATCAGCATAAGCTTGAGAAGAACGCCCCCCCATCATGAAATTTCCCGAAGGAATTAAAACCATCTCTTGTGGAATCGCGTTATGGGGATTCTTTTTGCTGGTTTGTGAGGTGCATGCCATTATAAATATCAGAAAAACTTGAAGAAAACTTTTGTAATTGAAAAAAATAGACATTAATCTCATTATCGTTTTTTACAAAGTAAAATAGAATACTTTAAAATGTTTAGTTGAAAAAATTATATAGCTAAAGTTATCGTCTCAAGACATAATTAATTGCTAGAGAACTTTCTTTTAATGAACTAAAGCCTTGAATTATTTTATTATTTTTTTTTATAGTCACAATACATTCATCATCACTCTTTAGAAACTTTAAAAATTCAGTCACTGTGTATTTGTCATTTTTAGCTAAATCTTGTAATTCTATAATGTAAAAATTTCTTTCAAAAATTTCAAATTCTGATATTCTAAAGTGTTTATTAAAAACCGATATAACTACATAATAATAATCTTCTATAAAATATTCACTATTTATTGATAATACTAAATCTTTATTCTTTGCTTTAATTAATTTAAACTCAAAATCATCAAATCCCAAAAAATCAATATTCCCAGAAGCGTAAGTACCAATTTCATTGTTTAAATTACCATAATTCCATTGAGCAAATGTTAGAAATGGAATCAAAATAAATACAATTATTTGTTTTTTCAATATGTTGCTTTAAAGACACTTAAATATAGTTAAAATATATAAGTCAGAAAGTATCTACCCAATCTTTAGACTTTTAGGAACTTAAATAAAATACATCTTACAACAAGGATATAAATCTGTTATATATTAATGCAAATTACTTACTTTTAGCCCAAGAAGAATACTGTGTTTACTGACCTGGGGATGTAGCTCAGCTGGCTAGAGCGCTTGACTGGCAGTCAAGAGGTCGTGGGTTCGAGTCCCATCTTCTCCACATTGTAAATCAAGCACTTACACTAATATTGTAGGTGCTTTTTTGTTTTTAGGGTAATATAAAGGGTAA
>Ga0307986_10001912_pt1 | contig 15061 bp, 17 predicted proteins | sample EllFjometageno82_FD_203170 | JGI IMG/M metagenome (GOLD analysis project Ga0307986, IMG submission 203170) | Marine microbial communities from Ellis Fjord, Antarctic Ocean - #82 | ecosystem: Environmental > Aquatic > Marine > Unclassified | place: Southern Ocean | collected 2014-10-09
TTTGCTGTTATTATTAACTCTTATAGAGTTGAAATTTATTTACCATAAAATAATGTTCTTTCAAAATGTCTAATTATAAAACTGTTTTTTTTACCTTGGGTATTTTACAAATTATTCTTGGAATTTCTATGTTGATTCCAATTATAACTCAATTTATTTATTTGGAAATAGATTCTTCTTTTATAGGAGCTTCAATAATTTCAATAATATTTGGAGTTTTATTTTTTTTAACAAATTTAAACCACGATAAAAGATTAAACTTACAACAAGCATTTTTGTTAACTGCTCTATCATGGTTAAGTATTGCAATATTCGGTTCTTTACCTTTTATTTTTTCTACCCTTGAACTATCTGTTACTGATGCTTTTTTTGAAAGCATGTCAGGTATTACTACTACTGGATCTACAATTATCTCACGTTTAGAAGATGCTCCTAGATCAATACTTTTGTGGCGTGCTATGCTTCAATGGTTAGGTGGAATTGGTATTATCGTAATGGCAATAACTTTAATGCCAATAATGAATGTTGGAGGAATGCAATTATTTAAAATTTCAAGCAATGATTCTTCTGAAAAACTATTACCAAAGTCTAAAGAAATTTCTCTAAGACTAATTTATGTTTATTTAATATTAACAACACTTTGTGCTATCACTTATAAAATTTTTGGTATGAATGTTTTTGATAGTGTAACTCACTCCATGACGACAATAGCCACTGGTGGGTTTTCAAATTATAACGAATCTATAGGATATTTTAATAGTTTGCCTATTGAAATATCATCGATGCTTTTTATTATACTGGGTAGTTTGCCTTTTATTGCTTATATAAAATTTTTAAATGGAAATAAAAAAATATTTACTTCAGATGTTCAGATTAAATCATTTATTAAAATAATTATTTTTTCAATTATTTTACTTTTCATTTATTCACTTTTTCAAAATAACGGCTTTTCACAAATTAATATACGAGCAATTTTTTTTAACGTTATTTCTATTTTAACTGGCACAGGATATGTAACTGGTGAGTTTGATGGATGGGGAAATTTTCCACTAATTTTCTTTTTAATGCTAATGTTTATTGGTGGTTGTGCTGGCTCTACAACTTGTGGAATTAAAATTTTTAGAATTCAAATTTTATATCTATTTATTAAGAATCAATTAAAAAAAATTATTTATCCAAGAGGGGTGTTTGTAGTTAAATATGATAAAAATACTGTAGATGATAAATTTATGGCTTCAATCATCTCTTTTATTTTTCTTTACTTGGTTATATTTTTTTTAATAACCGCATTTCTATCTTTGAGTGGTTTAGATTTTGTTACTTCAATTTCAGGAGCTGCAACATCAATTTCAAATGTTGGCCCAGGGTTGGGTTCTGTAATTGGTCCTAGTGGCAATTTCTCAAGTTTACCAGAAACGTCTAAATGGATTTTAAGCCTAGGTATGATATTGGGTAGATTAGAATTATTTGCTATACTTGTTTTGTTTCTTCCTTCGTTTTGGAGAAATTAATTATGATTGAAAAAAAAAAACAATCACTCTTCAAAACTCTTTCTCTTTACTTTGAAAGAAAAATGGCACGAATTTTATTACTAGGAATAATTCAAGGGTTTCCTTTTGTATTAATTTACAGTGCTCTTTCACTTTGGTTAAGAGATAATGACTTCTCTAGGAGTCAAATAGGTTTTTTATCTCTAATAGGTATAGTGTATGGATTTAACTGGTTGTGGGCTCCTATTGTAGATCGTATTAGGATACCCTGGTTAACAAATAAAATAGGCCACCGTAAAAGTTGGATTGTAATTATGCAATCAATAATTTTTTTAAGCTTGATTGTATGGGGCTTAAGTAATCCAAAGGAAAATATATGGGTAGTTGGATTGGTAGGTTTAATTATAGCAACTGCTTCGTCTACACAAGATATTGTGACAGATGCTTTAAGAATTGAACAAGTTGATAAAACCGATGGAGCCTCAATGTCTGCAGGTGCTGGCGTAATGGTCATAGGTTGGTATACTGGTTTCAAACTTGGTCAAGTTATCACCTTCTTAACGGCTGATTATTTTGAAAAATTAGGTTATGAAAATTACTGGCAAATAACCTTTCTGTTACTAACTATATTAATTTTAGTCTGCAATATAGGATTGATGTTTGTTGGTGAAGAAGATTCACTTGAAAGAAAAATTAAACAACAGCAAAATGATAAATTAATTCTTACTAAGCTTGGTTCATCTAGTTCGTTTAATACAAAAATTGCGTGGATTATAGGAACTGTAAGTGGTCCCTTTATAAGTTTTTTTAAAAGCAAAGGTACAAAAATTGGAATTTACATTATAGTTTTTTTATTTCTTTTCAAAATTGGAGAAGCATTTTTAGGAAAGATGTCCATAGTATTTTATGATGATATGGGGTTTTCAAAAAAACAAATTGCTATTTATTCTGGTGGTTATGGATGGATCGTTACAATCTGCTTCACTTTAATTGGAAGTTTTTTTGCAATACGCTCGGGCTTAGTTAAGGCTATGATTATTGCAGGATTATTAATGGCATCAACAAACCTTCTTTTTTCAGCTCTTGCTTGGTATGGAAACTCAGAATTTCTTTTTGCAACAGCGGTAATTCTGGACCAAATTACAGAATCTATTTCAACAGTAGTTTTTGTAGCATTTGTATCAATTTTGGTTGATAGAACTTATACCGCTAGTCATTATGCACTAATGGCATCATTAGCAACGTTTGGAAAAAATATATTCTCATCTTTTTCTGGTTTTGTTGTTGATAAACTTCAATTTTTAAACACTTCTGAAAACCTTCATAATGATTGGGCTATTTTTTTTATTATTACATCATTAATGGTGATTCCCTCTCTAGTGTTTCTCTGGATAATAAAAGATAAACTTAATTTAGATGATAAATAATTTTTTTTTAAAAGATAAACTTACAAATATTTATGAGAGGTCTTCTAAAAAATCACCAATAAGTTCACAAATCTTGTATGGAGAAAAATTCAAAGTATTATCAAAAAATAAAAGTTGGTTAAGAATAAAAACATCATACGATAATTATATTGGATATATTAAAGATAAGAATTATACAGCTGATCATAATCCTACCCATAAAGTATTTAGTCTAAAAGCTAATATTTTTAATAAACAAAAACATAAGACAAAATATTCTTTACCATTTGCATCAAAAATTTCAATAATGCAAACAAACGGGAAGTTTGTAGAATTTGAAAAAAATAAATGGGTTATAAAAAAGGATATTAGAAGAATTGATCATGTGGAAAAAAACTACTTAAAAATATTAAAATTATTTTTGAGAACTAAATATGTTTGGGGTGGAAAAACCTACAAAGGAATAGATTGTTCAGCTATTTTACAGTTATTTTATTATTATAATAATAAATTTTATCCTAGAGATACAAAGGACCAATTAAACTATTCTAAAAATAATATTAAAATAAAGAAATTTAAAAAAGGTGATATTATATTTTGGAAAGGACATGTTGCAATTTGCATTGATGCAAAAAAGTTAATTCATGCATATGGACCTGAAAAAAAAGTTTTAATTATGTCTATAATAAAGACAATAGATAGAATTGAAAGAACAGCAAAGTTAATAGTAAAAAAAGTATCTTCTATAAAATATTAATTTCTACCAAAATCTGGCTTGTTAATATCTTGTTTTAATTTAATTATTTTTTTTCTAACTTTCTTGGTATCTATTAATTTTTTAATAATAGATGTATTATTTTTAGATTGAATATCATCTTTAAATGAAAGTAAATTTTTAATAAATAAATCAATAACCTTTGTAATATTTTTTTGATTATTAAAAAATATGTCTCTCCACATAATTTCATTAGATGCGGCAATTCTTGAAAAATCTCTTAAACCCCCCGCACTAAATTTGATTAATTCATATCTTTGTTGCTTTTCAAAGTCTGTTGCAGTTTTAACTAAGTTGTATGCTATTAAATGAGGTAAATGACTTGTCATAGAAAATACCGTGTCGTGTTTTTTAGGGCCCATAATAGAAACTTTAGAACCAATTTTTTTCCAAAATTTACTTAGTACCTGAAGGTGTTTCCTATTGGTGTTTTTTTCTTTTATTAATATGCACCATTTATTATGAAATAAATTTTTTAAACCATGATCAGGGCCACTAACTTCTGATCCCGCTATAGGGTGGCTGGACGTCCAAAAGATTCCCTTTTTTAATTTCTTTTTAATTAACTCCATAGATTTTTCTTTAGATGAGCCAACATCAGTGATGATAGTTTTTGGTAACAGATATTTATTTATTTTTAAAATTATTTTTTCATACTCACTTAATGGTGTACAAAATATTATCAAATCCAAATTAGGGATAATTTTTTTAAAATCACTTGTGACTTCACAGGGTAATTTTAATTTTTTAATTTTTACAATATTGGATTTAGATTTTTCATAAATAAATATTTTTTTTGCTATTTTTTTATCTGCTATAGATCTTAATAATGAAGATCCAATTAAACCACACCCAATAATTAAAATATTTTTCATAATTAATTAAATAGATCCTTAATTGTTTTTATAAATTTTGCATTTTCTTTTTTAGATCCAATTGTTAATCTCAATTTGTTTTTAATATTATACCCACTTTCTGTAGATCTTAATATAATTCCTTTTGATTGTAGTTTGTTAAAAACATAATTAGCTGAAAATTTACATTTATCAAAATTTAGTAGTAAAAAATTGGCCGTTACTTCATTTGAAAGAATTTTTAATTTTTCTAAAGTATCTTTAACTTTATTTGCTTCTGTAATATTATGCTTTACGGATTGATTAACAAAATTGTTATCTTTTAAAGCTTCTGTAGCTGCAATTTGTGCGAGTTGGTTTACATTAAATGGTGGTTTAATTACATTCATCGCATTAATAATTTTTTTTGAAGCATAACCCCAACCAACTCTTAAAGAGGCTAGTCCATAAATTTTAGAAAATGTTCTTATTACAACTACATTATCCTTATTCTTAAATAGATCTAAACTTGATTTATAATCTTTGTTTTTCATGTATTCAAAATACGCATCATCTAAGACTAGTAAAATATTTTTTTTTAATTTTTTTCTTAGTTCCAATAATTCTAATTTATTTAAATAAGTGCCTGTCGGATTATTTGGGTTTGCAACAAAAACTACTTTTGTTTTCTTTGTAACTTTTTTAATTATCTCTTGCACTGAAACTTTAAAATTTATTTCTTTTGAAAAGTTAACTTTTGCACCAACAATTTGCGCATAAATTCTATACATTAAGAAGCTATATTGAGGTACAATCACTTCGTCTAATGGTTTTAAATATAGCTGACAAATCATCTGAATTATTTCATCGGATCCTGCTCCACAAATAATCTTATTAAAATCACAATTAAATTTATTTGAAATCTCTTTTCTTAAAACTTGTGCTTTGCTGTCTGGATATTTAGACAGAGTCAAATTTTTATTATTTAAAACTTTCTTTACTTTTGTGCTTACACCTAATGCTGACTCATTAGCTGATAATTTGATGATATTTTTGAATTTACCTATATGTGATTTCCCTGGTTTATAAGCTTCTATTCTAAATTTTTTAAACTTTGGAACTGTCATTTTATAAACTTATAAATAGAATATTAAACTTTCATACAGAATAAGTCATTTTTAAAAAATTTGACATAAGAAATACTATCTAGTACAAAAATTGTGCGCTGATTTAACTGAATTGCGAGCGCTTAAAAAAAACCGCTAAATAAGTTTTTTTATCTCACAATTCAAATTTAGCTATTATTTATGAATAAAAACCTAAATATAAAAAATTTGATAATTGATAAACCACTAAAATTAGATTGTGGTCAAATTATTAATAATTTTCCTCTAGCTTATGAGACTTATGGCTCTCTTAATGAAAAAAAAGATAATGCAATTTTAATCTTTCATGCTTTAACGGGTGATCAATTTGTTTCTGGATTAAACCCAATAACTAAGAAAGATGGTTGGTGGTCATATGCCGTGGGCCCAGGGAAAGCTATTGATACGGATAAATATTTTATAATTTGTGCCAATGTAATTGCTGGATGTTTAGGTTCTTTTGGTCCTAGCAATATTAGTTCTGAAACAAATAAAGTTTATGGAACCACTTTTCCTATTATTACAATAAACGACATGGTAAATGCACAACAAAACCTTTTAGAATTTTTTAAAATTGAAAAATTATTTGCAGTCATGGGTGGCTCTATGGGTGGCATGCAAGTTCTTCAATTTGTAAGTAATTTCCCCAACAAAGCAAAAATAGCAATTCCGATTGCTTGTACCGCAAGTCACTCAGCGCAAAATATTGCTTTTAACGAACTTGGCAGACAATCTATAATGGCTGACACAAATTGGTTAAATGGAGACTATGCAAATCAAAATAAAACTCCTAATAAAGGCTTATCTGTTGCACGTATGGCTGCTCATATAACCTATTTATCTAAAAATGGCTTACAAGAAAAATTTGGTAGAAAATTACAAGAGAGAGATAATTTAAAATTTAGTTTTGATGCAGATTTTCAAATTGAAAGTTATTTAAGACACCAGGGAAGTGTATTTGTAGATAGGTTCGATGCTAATAGTTATTTATATATCACCAGAGCAATGGATTATTTTGACCTAACCAAAGCATTTGGTGGAAATTTATCAAAAGCTTTTGAAAAAACTAAAACTAAGTTCCTTGTTATATCATTCACCTCTGATTGGCTCTATCCAACTTCTGAAAATAAAGAAATCGTCATAGCTTTAAATGCTATAGGTGCCGATGTTGCATTTGTCGAAATTGAGTCGGATAAAGGACATGATTCTTTTCTTCTGGATGTTCCTGAGTTTTTAAAAACTCTAAAAAATTATATTAATAACTCCTATTCAAAAAACCCAAAATGAAACAAGAATTTAAAATTATTTCAGATTTTATTGAAAAAAATACAAGGGTTTTAGATGTTGGATGTGGAGATGGAACTTTAATGGAGTATTTACAAAGCAATAAAGAAATAGACATAAGAGGAATTGAAATTTCAAAAAATAATTGTCAAAAATGTGTAGGCAAAGGACTGACCGTAATCGAGGGTGATGCCGAAAAAGATCTTTCCCAATTTCCCGACAGCTCTTTTGATTTTGTAATATTAAGCCAAACGCTTCAAGCTTTCCTTAATCCTGAAATAGTTATTCAGGAGCTTTTAAGAGTTGGGAAAAAAGCTATTGTTACAGTGCCAAATTTTGGATTTTGGAAAGTAAGACTTCATTTATTAATCAAAGGAACAATGCCTATTACAAAAAATCTACCTGATGAATGGTACAACACACCCAATCTTCATATGTGTACAATTAAAGATTTTTACAACTTTTGTCATGATAGAAAAATTAAATTAGATAAAGCATTAGCACTTCATAATGAAAAAACCTCTTCTATCAATGAAATAAATTTAAATATTAAAAATCTGTCAGCTGAATTGGGAATTTTTTTAATTGAAAAATAGATGAAAATTCAAATAATACCTTGCCTACAAGATAACTATTCTTACTTGATAATTAATGAAGAAAATAATACAGCATGCGTAATTGATCCCAGTGAAGCTGACCCTATCATTGAATACCTAGAGAATAATAAAATTAAATTAAAGTTTATACTAAATACACATCACCATTACGATCATGTGGGTGGAAATAAAAAATTAAAAAAAAAATATGGAGCAAGTGTTGTTGGTTATATTGAGGATAAAAAAAGAATTCCAGAAATAGATATATTGCTTAAAGATCAAGAAACATGGGTACATGAAAAATTTGAAACAAAAGTAATACATGTCCCAGGGCATACGCTTGGCCATATATGTTTTTATTTTTATAAAGAACAATCTGTTTTTACTGGAGATACTCTTTTTTCATTAGGTTGTGGCAAGATATTTGAAGGAACTTACTCTCAGATGTTTAATTCTTTAATGAAATTAAAGGAACTACCACCAGATACAAAAATATTTTGTGGGCATGAATATACTAAACAAAATTCTAATTTTTCTATAACTCATGATAATAATAATGAAAATCTCAAAGCTAAAATAATTGATATAGATTCAAGGTTAAAAGCTGGGCTGCCCACTATACCCTCAACTATTAAAGATGAATTGGAGTGCAATATTTTTCTTAGGTCAAACAATTTAGAAACCTTTTCAAAATTAAGGGATTTAAAGGACAATTTCTAACTTATTCGGACTTGACTATAATAGGCTCCGGACTATATTGCTGCTTATAAATTATAGATTAAACAATGTCATACGCAATCATACAAACAGGTGGAAAACAGTACAAAGTAAAGGCTGGAGAAATACTTAAAGTCGAAAGATTAGAAGAATCTAAAACTGACAAAAAAATAGAATTTAAAGAAATTTTAGCCTATGGAAACGACAAAACTATTGAAGTTGGATCACCAACAGTTCAGGGTGCAAAAGTTGAAGCTGATCTAGTTGAAAATGGTAAAGATAGAACAATATTAATCTTCAAAAAAAGAAGAAGACAAAATTCAAGAAGAAAAAATGGTCATAGACAACAATATTCATTAATAAGAATTGAAAAAATTTTTTCAAAAGATGGAAAAATTTTATCTGAAGCAGAAAAAATGGTTAAACCATCCAAAAAAATTAAAAAAGTTGAGGCTATAGAAACTGTAGTAGCAACTAAAAAAACGAAAGCTAAAATAGCAAATAAATAAAAAAGATAAATTATGGCAACAAAAAAAGCAGGTGGATCATCAAGAAATGGAAGGGATAGTGCTGGTCGTAGACTTGGCGTAAAGAAGTACGGTGGTGAAGTAGTAATTCCTGGTAATATAATTGTTAGGCAAAGAGGGACAAAAATTTTTCCTGGGGAAAATGTGGGAATGGGCAAAGATCATTCAATTTTTTCTGTAGTTGAAGGCAAAGTAGTGTTTAAAAAAGGTAAATTTGATAGAACATTCGTTTCTGTAAAACCTAATTAGTAGTACAACTAAAGATTAAGAGTTGTAATATGAAGTTTCTAGATCAAGTTAAAATTTATGTAAAGGCTGGCAACGGAGGGCACGGTTCTCCTAGTTTCCGTAGAGAAAAATTCATTGAGTATGGTGGACCTGATGGTGGAGATGGTGGTAAAGGTGGCACTATATTCTTAAGATCAGAAAGAAACTTAAATACTCTTATTGATTACAGGTTTCAACAACATCACAAAGCTGGAAGAGGAGTAAATGGCTCTGGACAGAATCGAACTGGTCATGGAGGAGAAGATTTATTTTTAAAAGTTCCGATAGGTACGCAAGTTTTTGAAGAAGATAATAAAACTTTAATTTTTGATTTTAAAAAAGAAGGTGAAGAATTTGTTGTTGCCAAAGGTGGTAAGGGTGGCCTTGGAAATACTAGATTTAAAAGTTCTACAAACAGAGCTCCAAAGAAATTTACCAAAGGTGCAATAGGTGAGGAATATGTCATTTGGCTTCAATTAAAAACTATAGCCGATGTTGGTATTGTAGGGTTACCTAACGCTGGTAAATCAAGTTTATTAGCAGCCATCACAAATGCTACACCTAAAATAGCAAATTATAAGTTTACAACTTTAAATCCAAACCTTGGTGTTGCAATTTATGATGACAAGGAGATAACACTGGCAGATATTCCTGGATTAGTCGAGGGTGCACATGAGGGTGTGGGTCTTGGAATTCAATTCTTAAAGCATATAGAAAGATGCAAAACTTTATTGCATTTAATAGATATTACTGATGAGAATATTGAAAATACATATCAACAAGTTAAAAAAGAGCTTGGAAGCTACAGCAAAGAGATACTTAAAAAAAAAGAAATAATTGTGTTAAATAAAATAGACTTATTGAATGAAAAAGAAGTAAAAAAAATTATGAAAAATTTTTCTAAAGACAAAGACTCCGAAGTGGTAACTCTTTCGACTCTAGAAAAAGGGTCTATATCAAAAATAAAAGCCAAATTACTTTCATATGTATCTTAAGGACTCAAAAATAATTGTAATTAAAATAGGCTCATCTTTGCTAATAGATAAAAATAAGAAAGTTAGAAAGAAATGGCTCTCCGGATTTGCCAAAGACATCATGATATTAATTAAAGAAGGTAAAAAAATTATTATTGTAAGCTCAGGTGCCATCGCCTTGGGTTGCAAAAAACTGAACTTAGGTAAAAAAAACCTTAAAATTGATAAAAGTCAAGCAATAGCATCAATTGGACAAATTGAACTTATAAATTTATTTTCAAAAACATTTATCAAACAAAAGATTAATATATCCCAAATTTTACTTACGCTAGAAGATACCGAGCAAAGAAGAAGAGCTTTAAATGCTAAAAGAACGTTTGATAATTTATTTCAACTAGGTTTTGTGCCCATTGTTAATGAAAATGACACCATAGCTACCACAGAAATAAAATATGGTGATAATGATAGATTGGCTTCTAGAGTTGCACAAATATCTGGCGCCGACTCACTTATACTTCTTTCTGACGTTGATGGTCTTTACACACAAAATCCAAAAATTTATAAAAAAGCAAAATTAATAAAAGAAATAAAAACTATTGATAAAAATATAGAAAACATTGCAACCAAAAGTACTAGTGAATACGGAACAGGAGGAATGAAAACTAAAATTGATGCTGCAAAAATTTGTCAACTATCTGGTTGTAAAATGGCTATTGCAAATGGTCTACTGAACAGACCAATTAAAAAAATAATTGACGATAATAATTGTACATGGTTTTTACCTAAAGTTTCTAAACTAGATGCTAGAAAAAAATGGATTATTAGTTCTATTTCACCTAAAGGAGAGCTTGTTATTGATGATGGTGCTAAAGTAGCACTTTCTAATGGTAAGAGTTTATTAGCCGCTGGTATAAAACAAGTATCTGGAAAATTTAAAAAAGGTGATCATATAAAAATTTTAGATAAACAGAATACTGAATGTGCTAGAGGCCTAAGCTCTTTCTCATCTGACGAAATTTTAAAAATCAGGGGTCATCATTCTAAAGAAATTGAAAAATTATTAGGATATATTACAAAATCTGAAGTTGTACACAAAGATGATATGGTGGAGATATAAAATGAATCAATATATGAGTTTGATAGGACAAAATGCTAAAAAAGCATCCCTAAGTAAAATTAATAATAAAATTAAAAATAAAGTTTTAAAAAAATATGCTTTTTTATTAGATAAGGAAAAAAACTCTATACTTAAAGCAAATACAAAAGATGTAAAATTAGCCTTAAAAAATGGATTAAAAAATAATTTAATTGATAGGCTAACCATTGATCAAAAAAAATTAAATAATATAAAAAATTCTATAAATAATATTGCTAAGTTAAAGGATCCTGTTGATAATATCTTAAAGAGGTGGCGTAGACCCAACGGTTTAAAAATTAATAGAGTATCAATACCTATTGGAGTTATCGGAATTATATATGAAAGTAGACCCAATGTTACATCTGATGTTGCCGGTTTATGTTTTAAATCTGGTAATGCTGTAATTTTAAAAGGTGGCTCAGAAGCTATAAATACAAATAAAATTTTAGCTAAATTGTTTAGAGTAGCTCTTAAAGAAAATAAGGTTAATGAAAATTTTATTCAGTTCGTAGATTCAAAAGATAGAAAAATGGTTGATTTTATGCTTTCAAAGATGAAGGGTTTTATTGATATAATCATACCTCGTGGAGGTAAAAATTTAGTAAAAAGAGTGCAAAGGTTCTCAAGTGTACCTATCATTGGACACTTAGAGGGACTCTGTCATACCTTCATTGATAAAGATGCCGAATTAAAAATGGCTACAAATATTGTCTACAATGCCAAATTAAGAAATACTAGTATTTGTGGTGCTACAGAAACAATTTTACTTCATGAAAAAATTGTTAAAAAATTTTGTAATCCTATTCTAAAAAAACTTGAAGATAGTAACTGTAAAATTTATGGGGATCGTTTTTTAAAAAAATACTATAAAGGAAGAGTATATCCTGCAAAAGAAAAAGACTGGTCTACTGAATACTTAGCAGCAATTGTTTCCGTGAAGACTGTTAAAAATTGTGAAGCTGCAATTAATCATATTAATAAATATGGAACTATGCACACTGATTCTATAATTACTAAAAATAAAAAAACTGCTCAAAAGTTTCTAAAAAATGTTAAAAGTTCTATAGCAATGCATAATACATCGACACAATTTGCTGATGGTGGTGAGTTTGGTTTTGGAGGAGAGGTTGGTATCTCAACAAATACACTTCCACCTAGAGGTCCTGTGGGCTTGGAGCAGCTTGTTTCTTATAAATACGAGATAGTTAGCAATGGTCAAACTCGAAAATAAATTGAAATCTCAAAAAACTAGAATTGGTGTTCTAGGAGGCACTTTTGATCCAGCCCATAAAGGGCATTTGGAAATATCAATACACGCTAAAAAAAGATTTGAATTAAAAAATATTATTTGGGCAATTACAAAACAAAATCCATTTAAAAAGAAAAGCAGCACTAATTTAAGAAGCAGAACTCAGTTTGCTAAAAAATTGATAGGTAAAAATGATTTTATTAAAGTAAAATTTTATGAAAATAAAATAGTCTCTAATAGAACAATTGATTTAATCAAACATCTAAATAAAGATAAAAAATTTGAAATATATTTCATTATGGGTGCTGATAATCTCATTAATTTTCACAAATGGCACAAATGGCAGTCCATAATAAAAGGATGCAATATTCTTATATTTGATCGTCAAGGCTATAAATCTAAATCTTTAAAGTCAGTGACATTTAATGGGGAAAATAAAAAAAATCTGACGTTTATTAATTTTAAAAAGGTCAATATTTCATCTTCTAAATTAAGAAAAATTTGATAAGCTTTATTTAATTAATGCAAAAAAATATAGATCTTAAAAGTATCATATTAGACACTCTAGATTTCAACAAGGCCTTAGACATAGTTTCCATAGATCTTAAAAATAAAAGCTCAATGGCAGACTACATGATTATAGCAAGTGGGACTTCTTCTAGACATATTCAGGCATTATCTGAGCAGGTTTTAGATAAATTTAAAGTTAACGGCGTTAAAAATTCTAAGATAGAAGGAAAAGAAAGTTTAGATTGGAAGCTAGTTGATGGTATTGATTTAATTGTCCATATTTTTAATCCTGATAAGAGAAAATTTTATGAACTCGAAAAAATATGGTCTGAACTAATTCCTAAAGAAAAAGTAATGATATAATCATGCTAAAAAAAATTTTTCTTTTTTTTATTATCTTGTCATTAATTGTTGAAAAAAGTTTTTCAGAAAATGAAAGTCTATATAAAAAATTAGACTTATTTGGTGAAGTCCTTGAAAAAATTAATAAAGAATATGTTGATGAAGTGAATCAATCAGAAGGTATGGATGCTGCAATAAACGGATTATTACAATCTCTAGATCCCTATTCAGCTTACATGACACCTGACAGTTTCGAGGGCATGCAAACCGAAACAAGTGGTAAATTTGGTGGCCTTGGAATTGAAGTTGGGATGGAAGCAGGCGTTGTAAAAGTAATTTCTCCAATTGATAATTCGCCAGCATCTACGGCTGGATTAAAAGCGGGCGATTATATTGTAAAAATTAATGATACTCAGGTGCAAGGAAAATCTTTAATGGAAGCTGTTGATTTAATGAGAGGACCAGTTGGATCAAGTATTGAAATAACGGTTAGAAGACGTGGTAAGAAAAAAGCATTAATCTTCAATATAACAAGAGAAATTATTCAAGTACAGTCTGTTAAATCTGAACTTATAGACCAAAATATTGGCTATATTAGGCTCACATCATTTAATGAAAATAGTAGTAAACAAATAAAAGAAGAAGTTAAGAAGTTAAGTAGTAATAAAGACTTAAAAGGATATATTTTGGATTTAAGAAATAATCCTGGTGGTTTACTTTCACAAGCAATTAAAATTTCTGACTTCTTTTTGGAAAGTGGAGAAATAGTATCAACTAAGAGTCGAAAAATTTCAGAAAATAGAAAATGGTTTGCTCAAAAAGGTGATATAATAGATGGTAAAACTTTAATTGTACTTATTAACTATGGGTCCGCTTCAGCATCAGAAATAGTTGCTGGTGCATTAAAGGATCATAAAAGAGCAATTGTACTTGGAGAAAACAGCTATGGTAAAGGTTCAGTACAATCAATAATTCCCTTAAAAAATAAGGGTGCTATTAGATTAACTATTGCAAAATATTACCTTCCTTCAGGAAAATCTATTTCTGAAATAGGTGTAACACCAGATATTGAAATTACAGAAGGATCAGAAGAATTTAAATTTAACTCTGAAACTGATAATCAATTAAACTTTGCTATTAAGCTTCTTAACGGATAGATGACAATCGAAAATACAAATTTACCCCTTAGAAGTGGTGTTGGAATTGTTCTGCTGAATAAAGATAATAAAGTCCTTGTTGCACAAAGAATTGATAATCAAAAAAATTTCTGGCAAATGCCTCAAGGAGGTGTTGATGAGGGAGAAGTTTACTTGGCTGCTGCATATAGAGAATTAGAGGAAGAAACTAGTATAAAAAATGTTAGCTTAATAAAGGAACTTGATGGATTAATCTCTTACGAACTACCAGAAAATTTGCTAAGTGTGATCTGGAAAGGCAAATATAGAGGCCAAGAACAAAAGTGGTTTGTAATGAGATTCTTAGGGCAAGACAGTGAAATTAATATTAAAACTAAAAATCCAGAGTTCTGTGAATGGAAATGGATTAATCTTGAAAATATAACTGACTTAGTTGTAGACTTTAAATTACATGTGTATGAGGACGTTAAAAAGAAAGTTAATGAAATTCTTAATTAAGAGTTTTTAACACATCAATTTTTTGATCTACTAAATATTTATCTTGATCTGTAATTTCACTATTTGCTGAGTGCGCTTCTGCTTGCTTGAGTAATTCACTAATTTTATCTTTATCCATGTCTTTAATATTAAAAATAGAGCTAGTTAGTACTGATAGATTATTATTCTTAAACT
>Ga0307986_10001913_pt1 | contig 15047 bp, 13 predicted proteins | sample EllFjometageno82_FD_203170 | JGI IMG/M metagenome (GOLD analysis project Ga0307986, IMG submission 203170) | Marine microbial communities from Ellis Fjord, Antarctic Ocean - #82 | ecosystem: Environmental > Aquatic > Marine > Unclassified | place: Southern Ocean | collected 2014-10-09
ATCCATATTGGTATGGGAGTAGAATTTGTGTAAAAAAATATTTAAAATCACCACAATGGTTAAGAAATTTAAAATTTAAAAAAAGACCTTTATGGAGATTAGACAAATTTAGACTAAACAACATAATTCAAGAAGGTGGATGGCATTTTTGTAATTTAAAATCACCTGAAGAGTTACTATATAAATATAAAAATTTGTGTGAAACAAATGACCCTTATCATTTTAAAGAAAAAATTGATGATAAGCATCTTAACTTGCTGGAAATGAAAAAAAAAATAGAAAAAAAACAAGATATTATTGGCAGAAAAGATAATTTTAAAAAAAATCAAATAGATGAATCGTATCCTGAATACATCTTAAAAAATTTGCCTAATTTAAATGAGTGGATTGCTTGATAAATTAGACTGTAGTGTCAAAAAAAACCCAAGGTAAATTTTTTGATTTGTAAAATTTATTAAACCAAAATGGCAAATATCTTTCAGACAAATAAGCATAAAGTCTCCCTGTATCATAGCCTTTAAGATTTTGAAAACCAAAAAGTTTTTCACATTCGAAAAGCCAACTAAATAAATCCTCAAACCATTTATCCAAAATTAATTTTTTTGAAATAACCATTATATGTGGATTAAACTCAATATTAGTATTTACATAATGCCTAAATTCTTCCCTATGCTCAAACTTCATTATATCAATTGCGCTATCTAAGATTCCATATCCATGAAACATGTCAAATTGAAGTTTGATATTATGTTTTTTTTTATCAAATAAAATTGATGGATTTTTTAACCAATTCTTCCAACCTCTTTTAATTAATTTGGTTGTTTTGGCAGGTGAAACTTTGATAGGTTCACACAGAAATGCATCATATTTTTCCCAATCTCGTGGAATTTTTCTTAAGATATTTTCATTTAAATCGCTTAAACTATTAACTGCAGATGAATTCTCATTAATCCAAAATCTTCTTTTTTGACAAAAGCCTATCCAAGTTTCATTGTCTAAATCTTTAAATTCATTTTTCCACAACCAATAATGAAATGTCAGTTCAGAATAGTACTTTTCTTTATTTTGGATATTAATACCATTTAAACAAGTAATATAATTATTAGGGAAGTTTTTTTGTCCAACACCAGCTAAAATTAAATTTAACTTTTCCAAACTAGTAATAGGTATATCTGAAACACAATAAATTTTTAAATTAGTCATTAATATTTATTTAATATATATTTTATGAATATGGAAGTAATAATTAATAAATTGTTTATTCATAAATGCTATTAAAAAAAAAAATCAAATTTTTTTATAAAAAATTAATTATAAATATTTTTTTTGCTGTTTATGGAAAAATAAAAGTCCAAAAAAAAATTCAAAAAGAAATTAAAGTGACGAATATTTACAAGATATTTAAGAGTAATATTAAAAAATATAAATATAGATTGTATCAAATAAACAATGGACGAGTTTTTACCAATTACGTAGAAAATCTAGCAGTAATATCAAAGAATATCTTGATAAGAGATGTTTCTTTTCAACAAATTAAAGGTCATTTAAAACAAAATAGAAATGAAGTTCTTTTAAATGGAACACCTAAATTTAAAAAAAGGGTTAACGGTAGAATGGTGGTTTTAACACAGGGTGCGAGTGGACACTTCAATTATGCACACTGGCTTTTTGATATAATTCCAAAAATTATACTTATATCGCAACATTACAAAATAGATAAAAAAGATTTTTTTTACTTTTCAAGGTTAAATAAATTTCAAAAAGAAACCTTAAAATTAATCAATATAAATATTGATACAAAAAAGTTTATTGATTCAAATAAATTTAGACATGTTGAGGCTGAAAAATTATTAGCAGTAACACATCCTAATTATTTTAATAAAACCTTTTTCTTTTCTCATTCTAATTTACCAGTGTGGATTATTTTATCCTTAAAGAAAATTTTCCAAAAAAAAAGATTAAAAAAGAGTAATTATAAAAAAATATTTATTGATAGGACGGACTCTAACCAAAATCACTGCAAACTAACCAATAATAAGGAAGTAATTACGTTCTTAAGGAAAAAAAATTTTAAAATTTTAAAGTTAAGTAACCTTAAATTTATTGATCAAGTTTCAATATTTAGTAATTGTAAAATGATCATAGCACCTCACGGTGCTGGATTAGCAAATATAGCATTTTGCAGCCGTAACACAAAAGTAGTCGAAATAATTCCTAAATATATTAAAAATTATGAATATAAAAGAGTTTCAAAAATTAATAAACTTAATCACCAATTTATTTTTTTAAATGAAATTAAGAATAATAATGATGGAGATATGTATTTAGACTTAGACAAAATAAGAAAAATAATTTAGTTTATATTTTTATCGTTTTAATTCTTTAGCTACTAGTTTTAAGAGTAATTTGGACCCATCTAAAGAAAGATGATCATCATCGTAATAAAAAATTTTTTTAGAATTATTAAATATGCATCTATTTTCTATTAAATTATTACAAAATAATTTGTGTGGATAAATTCTTTTTAGATTATTATGTTTTATTGCATCGTATAAATTAAAAGTTTCCTTCGCTCTTTCTTCGTAAATTTTATAAGACGTTGAAATACTATTGTTGCTTAAAATATCCATCATTTTTGATTTACTAAAATAACTATCATTTATTAACTTTCTTATTGGATTCCATCCAATTTCAGGAATTGGGTATATTAATATTACTTGGTTACCATTATTTAAAATTTCATAAATAGACTTAATAAAATTTTCCTTGAATTTTTTTTTGTTTGTTTGATTATTTTTAGAATTACCATTTATCTCGTTAAAATAATTCGGCCATTCGCCATTTTCGATTCCTCCTTCCTTATTATCAAAATAATAGCCTGATAAATATAGAGGCATTCTTTGTCCAATGATCACTGAACTATTGGGGTTTGATAGGATTAAATTTCTTTTTAATTGATAATCTGAATTGGTACAGCCATTAATTTTCTTAGTCTCTTTTGATTTTTTTTCAAAACCATCAACGTAAGAACAGCCATCGTTTGTTAACGAGGTAAATTTGAATCCTTTTTTAATTGATAAGTCCAACAAAGGTTTTTGTAAAGTTGCAACATTTGAGTCTCCTAGTAAAAATATTTCATAATCATACTGACTATTGAAGGTACAAATTCTATTATGACAATACGAAGAATGTTTATTTTTAACTAAATGGTAAGGGTGAGAATCTTTGAAATGTTTTAGAATTAACTCAGGGAATCTCTGGGGCATACCATTTTTGTAAATTATATATGCTGAACAAAACAAAAAAAATAAACTTATTGGCAATAATATATTTATTATTTTTTTAAAAGTTGCTTTATTTCTAAAAGGCTGCTCAATAAAAAGATATGTTAAATAAGAAAATAAAAATATAACCATATAAATTATGAAATTTATTAATATTGAAACATTGAATATTTCTAGTATTTTTGCATAAGCTAAAATTGGATAATGCCAAAGATATAAAGAAAATGAAATTTTTCCTATAAAATTTATAGTTTTTGACGATAAAATAGTATTAACAAAAAATTTTGAATTACCAGATGTGGCAATAATAATTGCTGTTCCAAATGTTGGTATTAAGGTATAAAAGGATGGGTGTGCAAGTCTATGACTAGGTAAACAAGAAAGAAAATAAAATTATCAACAATCCTAAAAATGATAAAGTAGAATTAAAATTATTTGTTTTTTTTAAAAAATTGAAACTAAAACAAGCAAATATACCACCAAGCATTAATTCCCAAATTCTTGAAAAAAATAGATAAAAATTTAAAGAAGGATTAATATTTTCATAATAATGAGAAAATAATAACGATATTAAAAATAAAAATATTATTACGTTTCTAAATTTTATCAATCTACATAAAAATAAAAAAATTAATGGATATATAATATAAAATTGCTCTTCTACTCCTAAACTCCATGTATGCAAAAAAGGAATTAAAAACGAGTTGGTAGCCGTATATTCTTGGCCACTTATATAAAAAAAATAATTTGAAACAAAAAAAATTGAACTTATATAAGAATAGGCTAATTCAATTAATTGATTAGGCAATAGAATAAAAAATCCAATAATTAAATTTAATGATAATATAAAAATTAAGGCTGGGAATATTCTTTTGACTCTATTTTTATAAAAAGTAGCTAATGAAAAATTTTTTTTCTGGTTATTTTTAACTATTATTGATGTGATTAAATATCCTGAAATAACAAAAAATATATCTACTCCTAAAAAGCCTCCTTTAAAAAAGTTTTCACCAAATAAAACAAATTCACTATGGTAAAAAATAACAGATATTACAGCCAAACATCTTAAACCATCTATTTCAGGAATATAATTTATAGAATTTTTTTTCATGTTTTTTCTAATAAATTGTAGTAAATAGGTTAGCAATCTAAAGAAAAAAATATGTCAGAAATTTTACCATTTATTGTAATGTTATTAGGCGGGTATTTTATAAGGTTATCCCTGATATCAGCTGGACAGATGTGGGCCAAGTCATACTCCCAAACCATATCCTTTTTGATTTTACCAATAATTACATGCATTATTACCAAAACAATATATGGAAATATTGCCCTTTCTTTAGGAATGATAGGTGCATTATCTATTGTAAGATTTAGACACCCAGTAAAGAGCGCTCTAGAATTAATTATATACTTTGATTTGATTACCATAGGGATTGCAGCAAGTGTAAAAATTAATTACGCGATTATTTTAATAGCCTTGACTATTCTAGTTATAATTGGTGTAAAATATCTGCAAAAGTTTTTTAAAAATAAAATACATAAAAATTTTTATAACATTTCATTTAACGAGGGTATTGATTTAAATCAGATAGAAATTATCACAAAAGAAAAAATAGATATTCTAGATGTGCATGAAAATTTAAAATCATTAGTGATAGACGAGGAGTTAAATGAAATAATATACAGATTAGCATTTGAGGATAAAAAAAAGTTAAATGATTTAAAGAATGATTTGGAAGGTAATAGAAATATTAAAAAAATAGATGTTAATTATATCTAGGTTATTTTTATTAATATTTGTTTTTAATATTTTACAAACCAATCTATACGCAGATCAAATAAATTGTAATTCATATAAAAAAAAAAATCAAAATTATGAACTAAGTTTAGTTAATATAGAAATAAATGATTATAAAAAGTGGCAAGTAAATAATTTAAGGATATTAACAAACAATACTCACTTTATACCTTCGAAATTTAAAAAAAAATTTTTATCTAAAGTAAAATTTTTATATAATAATAATTCATCATGTACATTTAATGCCAAGATTAGAGTTCATGGAGATTTAAAAGATCACATACTCTATAAAGATGGAAAAGTTTTTCAAAGTTTAGACGTTCATTTAATAGACGGTCATATTAATAATATAACAAAATTCAAATTATTTTTAGAAGGAACACGAGGAAATTATAAGGAAGAAATTTTCATGACAGAACTATTAAGAAAACTTGGTTATCTATCACCTAGAACAAAAAAAGTTTCTGTAAAATTAAACAACGAAAATCTAAATATGTTGTTTCAAGAAAAAACTACAAAGGAATTTTTAGAATTTAACAAAAGAAGAGAAGGTCCAATTTTAGAAGCTGATGAAAAATATATGATGAGATTTGCATCTAAAATTCAAAATAATCCAAATATTAATTGGCCAAAAGTTTTTGAACAATTTAAACTGGGACAAAAAATTCAATTAAGTAAACAAACCAATTCAAATTGGTCTGTTAAAAATTACTATTTTTTAAAAAACTCATTTGATGCAGTTAACAAATTAAACTTTGTATATCTTAATCATTTAAAATTAATGTCAGATTTAAAAAATAATTATTCAATTCTAAATATTACATTAAGCAATGAATTACTTGCTCAAAAATCAGAAATTTATGAAAAAAAATTAAATATTTATAATATCTTAATTTTAGCAGCTAATGGCCAACACGCTCTTTATGCTAATAATAGAAAATTTTATTGGAATTCATTCGATCAATATTTTGAGCCAATTTATTATGATGGAAACTTTAAAATCAATCAAAAACCTGAAAAAACAAACTTATTATTTGATGAAAATTTTAAAAACTCTTTCGAAGATTTAAGTATTTTAATAGATAATTTAGATAAGGAAGAATTCTTTAAATCAATAATTCAAAACAACCCTTCTTTTAATAAAGATGAGATTGTTGAATATTTTTCTAATTTAGAAAATAATATAAATTATTTAAAAAAAATTTATGATAACGAGAAAAGTAAATATTCACCAAATATAAACTATAAATATAATGAACTAACTGAGATTTTTTTTGATAACTTAGAAAACCAAAAAATTGATATCAAGCTTGTTAGTCTTATACCTCAAAAAAAAAAAGAAAAATTAAATTTTATGGTTTGTAATTTAAATTTAGAAGACTGCCAAAAAAACATTAATTTTAGTAAAGAAAATTTAAAACAATTATTAGAGAGTAAATTAAAAATTAACAATCACAATTATCAATTTTTGCAACCAGAAATACCGAGTCAAAATTTATATAAAAAAATATTATTAAATGACGAATTTTTTGAAAAAGTTTCTTTTTTCATAGATAAAGAATCTTTTTATAGTTTTGATAAAAAAAAAAAAGTATTTGAAGTTTTTCAGGGTAATGAAAAATCTAGAGCCTTTTTTAAAGATGGAAAAATTAATGATGTTACTATTAGATTTCATGGAATTAACCAGCAACTTGATAACATAATTTTAAATCAATATGATTATAATACTTTAACAGGATGCCTTTCATTTATAAATATAAATTTTTCTAAAACTAATTTAGAGACTCAAAACTCTAATTGTGAAGATGGAATAAATATTTTAGTATCCAATGGTGTTCTTAATACATTAAATGTAAACGACTCATCATTTGATGGGGTTGATATAGATTTTTCTGATTTAGACATTAAAAAAGTAAATGTAACTAACGCATTAAATGATTGTATTGATTTGTCAGGTGGAAATTACAATGTTAAAGATTTAAATTTATCAAACTGTGGTGATAAAGGTGTTTCGGTGGGGGAACAAAGTACAATAAAAGCTAAAAATATTAATATACAGAATGTTGATATCGGTATCGCATCAAAAGATACATCATATACTGAAATAAATAAAGCTAACATAACAAATGCAAAGAAATGTCTTACCGCATACAAAAAAAAACAAGAATTCAATGGAGCTCACATATTAGTAAAAGATTTAAGTTGCAAAAAATTTAAAACAAAAACACATGCCGATCAATTTTCAAGTATTGAAATCATCAATGAGCTATAAATGACATTTAGAATTGAAAAAAAATTATTTATTAAGAAAGATAACCTTTTAGATTTTAAAGAAAAGATATTGTCTATTGGTACAAAAGATTTATATAAATCTAGAAAAGTTCAAAGTATTTATTTTGATAATATGAACAAAGATATGTATAATGATTCAATTGAAGGTCTCAACCCAAGAAAAAAAATAAGAGTAAGAAATTACCCAGACAATATTAACAAATATTTTTTATTGGAGTATAAAATTTCTAGCATCGAAGGAAGGTTTAAAGTTAATAAAGAAATATCTCAAAAAAGATTTGATGAGTTAAAATTTAATGGGATTTTTGATAAAAAATATGGTCTTTGTAAGCCTATTTTAAATGTTATTTATGATCGTGAGTATTTAATAAACAGTAATGTAAGAATTACGATAGATACAAATATTTTATATAATATGTATAATAATAAGATTATAAAAAGTGATAAAGATATAGTTGTTGAACTCAAAACGTCTATCAATCAAAATATTGATGAATTATTTGAAAAGTTTCCGTTCCAAGAAATACGATTTTCAAAATATTGCAATGGTGTAGATTTATTAAATAAAGATTAAATGAATATAGCTCTAGTTGGTTCAAATTTTGGTATAAAGGGATATTTACCAGCAATTAAAAAAATTAAAAATGTTAAATTAAAAATTATATGCTCTAGAAATCTTAAAAAAATAAAAAACTATGATTTAAAAAAAATTATCCACGTAACTAACTGGAAAAAAATTTTTAAAGATAATATTAAGATCATAATATTAGCGGTACCACCAAAACTTCAAGAAAAAATAATTACTTACAATCTACAATATAAAAAAAGAATAATTTTTGAAAAACCTATAAGTAGCAGTTATTCTAAATCAAAAAAATTAGTTGAAGAAATTAAAAAAAAAAGAATTAAAGCAGAGGTTAATTTAACCTATCTAAATCATGACCTTTTTAAAAAATTAAAACACATAATTGATAAACAAAAACTTGGGCCCATAATTGATTTTAAAATAAATTGGAATTTTATAAGTCATGATTTAAACAAAAAAAATAAATCTTGGAAAACTTATGAAAAACTAGGAGGGGGTATCAAAAATATTTTTCTAACACATGTATTTTCTTATTGTCAATTTTTTTTTGGAGATCTTACTGTTAAAGATTATTCGATTAAGGTTATAAAATTTAAAGGTTTAAACTTTAAAAATAAAATTTTTTGTAATGTAGTAAGTCAAAACTATTTAAATGGAAAAATTTTAATTGAGACAAAAAAAAATGGTCTTCAATCCCATAAAATTAAAATTAACTTTAAAAATGGACAAGTTAAGCTATTTACTAAATCTAAAGATTGGACTAAAGACTTTATTTTAGAAGTTAATAATAAAAATATTAAAAAAATTAAGATTTATAAAAGTATGAATAAAAGATCATTTAATGATGGCAGATCCCATCAGATACACACCATGATTAAAGGTTTCTTGAAAAAACCAAATTATAAAAATTTAGATTTTTGTTTGAGCTCAGAAAAAATAAATAACGTTTTGATTTAATGATTCAGCATAATTTTTTACCAGGTAAAATTAGCAAATGTCAAATTTGTAGCTCAAAAAATCTTACTAAGATAATAGATTTAGGTGATCAACCACTGGCAAACTCTTTACAAAAAAAAACGAAAGAAAAATATAACCAAGAGAAATTTCCAATTACAGTTGTTAGATGCGAAGACTGTACGTTGTTACAAATAGATTATATTGTTGATCAAAATAAAGTTTATCATTTAGATTATCCTTATTTACCAGGTATAACTAAAACAGTAGACAATGAACAAAAAGAACTTTCAGATTATTTATTTGAAAATTTAGAATTAAAAAAAAATGATACTGTTTTGGATATAGGTAGTAATGATGGAAGTTTGTTGAAACATTTTAGGGCCAAAGGATTAAACACTGTTGGTGTTGAACCTACCAATATAGCAAAGCTAGCAAATGATAATGGTATTTTTACTTTGCAATCATTTTTTAATTTAGAGACTGTAAAAAATATAATCTCGAATAAGGGAAAAGCAAAACTAATTACCAGTACAAATGTATTTGCTCATATGTCCACACTAGGGGATGTTATGGATGGGATAGTTGAAGCTATGGATGATGATGGTTATTTTTGTTTTGAAAATCATTACATTATGGAAGTTATAGAAAAAGTTCAGTATGATACTTTTTATCATGAACATTTAAGAACCTACTCATTAATTTCATTAATCAAATTATTTGAAATGTACGATCTTACTTTATATCACGCCCAGTTAGTTACAAGATATGGTGGAAGTATAAGAGCTATTGTTTCTAAGAAAAAGAGGGATCAAACTGAAAGTTTAAAAAAACTATTAGAAATAGAAAATGAAAAATTAGTAAAAAATAAAGAAAAAACTTATAAAGATTTTGTTCAAAATATTAATCAATCTAAAGATGATCTAATTAAAAAATTATCAGAAATAAAATCAAAAAACTTGACTGTGATTGGAAAATCTTGTCCAGCAAGAGCAGTAGTTTTACTAAACTATTGTAATTTAGATGAAAACAACCTTGATTTTATTGCAGAACAGGCCACATCATTAAAGCTAAATTATTATATACCGGGGACAAATTTAGAAATAGTTAATGACGATATTTTATTAGATAAAAATCCAGATTATGTGTTATTGCTTGCATGGCATTTAAGTGAACCAATTATTGAAAAATGGAAAAAAAAAGGGCTAAAGTCAAAATTTATAATACCACTACCAAAAGTTAGGATTATATGAACGAAAAATTTTATTTAGATTCAGATATAAAAGAGATATGTAAAAATCTTAAAAATCATTCAAAATTAATTTCAGGAAAAAAGTTTTTAATTTCAGGAGCAAATGGTTTCTTAGGGAAATATTTTATAAAAACATTAATAACAATGAATCAATCATTGTCAAAAAAAATAAGGATCACGGCTATAGATATAAAATTTGATAAATGTGAAATTTATTCAGATAAAAATGTTACAAAAATTAAAAAAGATATCAATAAAATTGATAATTTAAATTTTAAGTCTGATTATGTTTTGCATGCAGCAGGAATACCTAGTCCCAAACATTATTATAACAAACCAATTGAGGCAATTTTTACAAGTATTACTGGAACAAAAAAATTGCTCGAATATTCTAAAAAGAATAAATCAAAGTTTATTTTTTTTAGTAGTAGTGAAATTTATGGTAATCCTGACAAAAAAAACATTCCAACAAAAGAAACTTACAATGGCAATGTCTCATGTATAGAAGATAGATCTTGCTATGATGAGGGTAAAAGAGTCGGTGAAACTTTATGCTATTTTTTCAAGATAAAACAAAAAGTAAACATATCTATTTTTAGACCATTTAATGTTTTTGGCCCTGGTATGCCAAAAAATGATTATAGAGTATTTCCAAGATTTTTTAGTTCAATCAAGAGAAATATGCCTATTACAATCTTTAAAAAAGGAAAGCAAACTAGAACATTTTGTTATGTAACAGATGCAATCACGGCAATGTTTTTGGTAATACTTAAAGGAAACAAATTTGTATACAACATTGGTAATGATAGCCCTGAAATTAATATGACCAAACTTTATGAGGTGATTAAAAAAAATGTTCCTAAAAAAGTTAAATTTGTAAAAATTAATTATCCTAAGAACTACCCACAAGTTGAACCGCAGAGAAGATGTCCAGATATAAGTAAGATAAAAAAAGAATTAAATTTTAGAAATAAAGTATCTCTTAATGACGCAATTAGAAGATTTTATAATTGGTCAAAAATTTACTACTAGTTAAACAATTTATTTATATTTTTAATTGAAAGGTCTAACTTACTAAAGTCAGTATTATTGGAAATCATTTCAAAACTCACATTTTTAATTTTATTATTTTTTTTTAGTTCGTTAATAAATTTAATATTTCTTTTGCTTGGATTAGTAAAATACTTAAATTGTTTTTCTGAGATTTGGATATTTTTTATAATCTTAATATTTCTCTTAAATTCACTTAAATTTATTTTTTTATAATGAAAAATACTTGTATCATAATTTATTTTTATCCACTTAGAGTTTATTTTCTTAACCATATTAACCATATCTTTAAAATTATATAGATATTTTTCATTATATTGTTTGGGAATTGTTTCCAGGCAAAAAAATATCTTATTCTCTTCCAGCAAGGGTAGAGTTTGTTTTAAAAAATTACAAAATATTTTATCGGCTAACTTTTTTTTTAACTTTAATTTATTTCGGAATTGAGAAGAGCCAACAATTATTTTATTACAATTAAGAGTGTTGCATAACTTAATTATGATATGTAAATGATCCATAATTCTAGTCAAAGACTGATTTGGATTAAACAAATTAAATTTTTTTTTAAAGAAAATCCCTTGAATAGCGTTGACTTTAATTTTATTTTTTTTTAGATAGGAAGAGTATTTTTTAACTTTTTTATTTATATTAATCCAGCTATTGGTTATTTGAAGCGGTGCAAAATCTATTCCTGTAAATTTATTATCTTTTATCTTTTTGATAATTTTTTTCTGATCTTTAGTTTGCCAAGCTAAATTAGATAAAAAAATTAATTTTTTATTCATTTTTATTTTTTTTATAAAATGCAAAATCAATAATTGAAAAATGATAAAAAATAATAAAATTTATAGTAAAAAGTTTTAAATTAAAATTTAAAATATCCTGGATAGACCATTTAATTGTTTTTTTGAATTGTCTTATAATATTTTTTATAGTTTTAATAAAGTTTCTTTTTTTTAATCCATCGCCATAGTGAATGTACCGCCAATATCTTTTGGATAAACTTAGGCCATTATCGTTTTGAAGATGATAACAAACTGCACTACTACAATAATACAATTTATGATTATTCATTTTTAAATAATTTGAAAATTCTATATCTTCACCATTAGTTTTAAAATAATCTAAATCAGTTCTATATTTTTCAAATTTTGTAATATTTTTAGTATCTAAAATATTATTACAACCAAATATAAAATTTGGAAATGATAGGTCATATTCACCCCAATTTTGTTTCAATCTTTTTGATCTCCAAAGATTGAATGGGTTTTCAATAAATTTTTCATACATTTTTCCACCAATCAATGTAGCACTTTTTTTTTGTATCTTATTTACTAATAATTCAATCCAATCTGGGCACAGCTCTACATCCGCATCAATTTTTGCTATAAATCTTGTCTTCAAAAATTCATTAGCAATATTCATTGAGTGACTTACACCAAGGTTGGTATTGTTGTTTATTATTGTAATCTTATTTCCAAAACTTAATAATATTTTATGTGTATTGTCTGTAGATGCATCGTTTATGACCAGTATTTTATGAGGTTGTAATGTTTGCGATAGAATTGAGTTTATACAAAATTTAATTGTACTTTCCGCATTAAATGCTGGAACGTATATCGAAATCTGTGAATTCATTAATTTATATATTTATATATTTAATTTATAATGTAAATAAAACTTATTAAATAATAATTAATTCTTAATTGAATAAAGCCAAGAAAAAATGAATATTAATACATTTTATAATCTATTTTACAGACATAGGTTTGAAAAAGCTTCTTTAATTAGAAAAATGTATTTAGTATTAATTTTGCCATTCAAATATTTATATAATTACTTTCATTTAGACAAAAAAAAAAACCTAGATTATTTTTCAATAAAAAATTCATTTTTATTTTCTAAGGATTTAAACTTTTTATTTGAATATTTTAATAGTGATAAAGGCGAAAAATATATTAATCAATACACACATCCCTCCAAAAGGGATAATATCAAAATAACTGCTCATGGATATTCAAAATTTTATGAAAATTCTTTTTTTGAATTCAAGAATGATAAAGTTAATATTTTAGAAATAGGCTCATTCTATGGAAATGCTTCTGCTGCAATGTTTTTTTATTTTAAAAATGCTAAAATTTTTGGAGCAGATATTAATCCAGACATGTTCAATTATACCTCTAAAAGAATGACAAGTTTTTTTGTAAATTCTAGTTCGATATCATCAATACAAAATAATATATTAGATAAAAATATTAAATATAAAATAATCATCGAAGATGCTAGTCACATGCTTAAAGATCAAATAATTTCATTATTTTATCTTTTTCCAATACTTGAAAGTGGAGGTTATTTTATTGTAGAAGAACTAGATTTTCCTGAAAAAAGAGAAGATATGAGAATAGGTCAGGAGTTTCCAGACTTAAAAAGTATTCTTAAAAATATTCTCAAAGAACAAGACTTTAATTCAAAATATATAAATCAAAATTTGAAAAATTACTTTCTTGATAATGTAGAAACCATTGAGATTTTTAGAGGAAACATTAATGAAATTGCTATAATAAAAAAGAAATAATTATATTGATGTTGGAGAGATGGCTGAGTGGTTTAAAGTGCACGCTTGGAAAGTGTGTGTATTGTCAAAGGTACCCAGGGTTCGAATCCCTGTCTCTCCGCCAAAAAATTAAAAAACCATTTAAAAAAGCGACTTAATGATCCATTTTTTGTGGATTAGTCCAATTAATTTCCCTCTTTTTTTTATAAAAATGTTATAATTAATTAATTTCCATTACAAAAATATGAAAAACAACTCAACATATCAAGCAGACTCCATCAAAGTTTTAAAAGGTCTTGAAGCTGTTAGAAAAAGACCTGGAATGTATATTGGTGATACCGACGATGGAACAGGCTTACATCATATGGTCTATGAGGTTGTTGATAACTCAATAGATGAAGCTTTAGCAGGACACTGTAAAAATATAGATGTTAAAATAAACTCCGACGGAACAATTACAGTTAGAGATGATGGCAGAGGAATACCTGTTGATATGCATAAGGGTGAAAAAATGTCTGCTGCAGAAGTTATTATGACTCAACTTCATGCTGGAGGAAAATTTGATCATGATTCATACAAAGTATCGGGTGGATTACATGGTGTTGGAGTCTCAGTTGTAAATGCATTATCAGAAAGATTAAAGTTAGAAATAGATAGAGATGGAAATACATATTTTATGGAATTTAAAGATGGGGCCTCAAAAGCTCCTCTTAAAGTAATAGGAAAATCAAAAGAAACCGGAACTCAAATAACATTTTTACCATCAAAAGAAATATTCTCTTCAATAAAATTTACGCCAAACATAATTATTAAAAGAATGCGTGAACTTGCATTTTTGAACAAGGGTATAAAGATAACAGTTAATGATTTAAATCAAAAAAAAGAAAAAATAATAGTATTTAAGTTTGATGGAGGAGTTTTAGAATTTGTCGATTTTTTAGATGAAAAAAGAGAAAAACTTGTAAATAAAACAGGAAATGATTTATTTAAGAAGCCAATTTATATTGAGGGAAAAAAAGACAACATAGAAATTGAGTGCTCTTTGAAGTGGAACGCAAGTTATGGAGAGGATATCTACCCATACACAAATAATATCTATCAAAAAGATGGTGGTACCCACCTATTAGGGTTTAGGAGCGCACTTACAAGAGTAATTAATAAATATGCAACAGAGCATAATTTATTAAAAAAAAACAAATTAACTATTTCAGGAGATGATATTAAAGAAGGCCTTACTTGTGTAATCTCTGCAAAAATACCAGATCCTAAATTTT
>Ga0307986_10001914_pt1 | contig 15046 bp, 17 predicted proteins | sample EllFjometageno82_FD_203170 | JGI IMG/M metagenome (GOLD analysis project Ga0307986, IMG submission 203170) | Marine microbial communities from Ellis Fjord, Antarctic Ocean - #82 | ecosystem: Environmental > Aquatic > Marine > Unclassified | place: Southern Ocean | collected 2014-10-09
TCAAAAAACATAAACCTAAATTCAATATATTACTTAAAGATGACAAATCTTTTCCCTTTGTTTTCATCAGTAATAAAGACCAATGGGCACAGGTTACAAAACATAGGGGCAAAAAAGATAAAGAAGGGTTTTACTTTGGGCCCTTTGCTTCAGCAGGAACTGCAAATTGGACCATTAAGATGCTTCAAAAAATATTTCAAATTCGAGTTTGTGATGATAGCACCTTCAAGAATAGAAAAAGACCCTGCATTCTTTATCAGATAAAAAGATGCTCTGGCCCTTGTGTCGATTATATTGATAAAGAAGATTATAAAAAATCAGTAGCTCAAGCAATTCAGTTTGTATCAGGTAAGTCAAGAGACATACAAAAAAACCTATCCAAACAAATGGAGGAAGCAAGCGAAAAGCTAGATTTTGAAAGAGCTTCTATTTTTAGAGATAGAATTAAATCCTTAAATATAATTCAATCATCACAAAGAATTAATGAAGCCAATCTGGTTGATGCTGATGTAATTGCTGCGTATAAAGAGTCTGGCAAAACCTGTATTCAGGTATTTTTTTATAGGTCGAAACAAAATTGGGGCAATCAAGCTTATTTTCCAAAGCATGATCCTGACCAAGACGTATCTGAAATAATGTCTTCTTTTTTAATGCAGTTTTATGAAAGTAAAAATGTTCCAAAATTAATAATCATTAATACAGAAATTGAAGATAAGAAATTAATTGAAGAAACTTTAAGCAAAAAAGAAGGTGGTACAATTTCTATTAATGTAGCAAAAAAAGGTACTAAAGCTAAAGTTATTGCTATGGCAGAAAAAAATGCCAAAGAATCACTTAATAGAAAAATTTATGAAACAAATAATAACAAAAATTTATTTGATGGTGTGGCTAAAAAATTTGATCTTAAAAATGGCCTAAACTTAGTTGAGGTTTATGATAATAGCCATATCTCAGGAACCAATAGTGTAGGCGCTATGATTACTTTTGGAAATGAAGGGTTTGTTAAAAAAAGATATAGAAAATTTGATATTAAGACTAAAGGTGCTGAACAAGATGATTTTGCAATGTTAAAAGAAGTCCTTACAAGAAGATTTAAAAGAGCAATGTTAGAAAAAGGAAATTATTTAACACTCCCTGATTTGATATTAATTGATGGTGGTAAAGGTCAATATTCGTCTGCCAAAGAAGTATTGGATGAATTTGGTTTACATGATCTTCCCATGATCGCTATTGCTAAAGGTAAATTAAGAAATAGTGGTGATGAAACTTTTTTCTATAAAGGAAATTCATTTAAATTTGATAAGAATGACCCCACTCTCTTCTTCATGCAGAGACTGCGTGATGAGGCACATAGATTTGCCATCACCTCTCATAGAGCAAAAAGAGCAAAAGGAATTACAAAATCCTTACTAGATCAAATTGATGGTATTGGATCGATTAGAAAAAGAGCACTATTGAACCATTTTGGCTCTGCTAGAGCAGTAGAATCTGCAAGTTTTGATGAGATTAAATCAGTTGAAGGTGTTGAAGAAAAAGTTGCAAAAAAGATATATAACTTTTTTCACGAATAATTATGCTTAAAAAAATACCTAATATACTGACCATTGGTAGAATAATTTTAGTACCTTTTTTTGTGCTAGCATTTTATTTGCCTGGATTTTATGGAGACTTGACAGCATTTGCGATTTTTGTAATTGCATCATTTACTGATTTTTTAGATGGAATGCTTGCGAGAATGATGGGGGAAGAGTCTAAATTAGGTGAGTTACTAGATCCAATAGCTGATAAAATAATTGTAGCAACTGCACTAATTCTTTTAGTGATGGATGGTACAATTCGGCATTACGAAGTAATAGCTGCAATTATAATACTTACAAGGGAAATATTAATTTCAGGATTAAGAGAATTTTTAGCTAAAGGTCAAATAAATCTGCCAGTTTCAAATTTAGCAAAATTAAAAACTTTTTTACAAATGCTTTCTATAGCACTCCTGCTTACTGGTGAAACAGGGAATAAGATTATGAACTTCCAAGATTATAACGCACAAACTATTGGTATAATTCTGCTTTGGCTTTCTGCATTTTTAACTTTATATACTGGTTATGAATATTTAAGAAAAGGCATTGATCATGCAATGTCTGAAGACGATAAAAATTAAATTATTTATTTCTTTCTAACTAAAGTTTGATAACTTTTATTTAAATCAATTATAGTTTCACAAACTTTAAACTTATAATCTGCAATACATGAAACTGGTGTTACTTCAGCTGCTGATCCTGTTAAGAAGCAACCAATAAATCCTGAAAGTTCTTCAGGTTTTATTTTTCTTTCATTAATTTTAATATCTTTAGATTTTGCAATTTCAATTACTGTTCTTCTAGTTATGCCGTCTAAAAAAGAATCTGGTATTGGAGTGTGTATCTCTCCATCATTATCTTTAAAAAAAATATTAGCACCAGTTGCTTCTGCTACATTTCCTTCATAATCTAACATTAAAGAATCTGTATATCCCTGTTGCTCAGCCTCATGTTTTGATAGAGTATTAATCATATAAAGACCTGATGCTTTTGTATCCCATGGTATGGTACTTGGTGGTGGTTTTCTCCAATTTGAAATATTCAATCTAATTCCATTAACTTTTAATTTAGGGTCAAAATACGATCCCCAGTCCCAAGTTGCTACAGCAACGTGAATTTTTGTTTGTTGGGCGGAAATTGCCATCATCTCACTACCTCTCCAAACCATGGGCCTTACATATCCATCATTAATCCTTTGAACTGAAATAATTTCTTTACATGCGTTATTAATTTCCAACTCTGAATAAGGTATTGTAATTCCCATTCTCTTTGCTGAGTAAAAAAGCCTTGAAGTGTGCTCTTCTAATTTAAAAATCGATCCATTATAAACTCTTTCACCTTCAAAAACACAGCTTGCATAATGAAGTCCATGGTTCAAAATATGAATTTTAGCATCAGCCCAGTCAACAAGCTCTTTATTATACCAAATTTTACCAGTTCTTTTATCGTAGGGTATCATGTGTGAAATAATTTAATTATTTTAAAAATATCGTTGTATCTATAATATGTCAATATAACTTACCTATAATGAAAGAACTTTTATATTTAAAAGATATTCAGTTAAAAGAGTTAATTGAAAGATTGTTTACTAGTTACAGGGAATCCTTTTCTGATGCAAGAAAAGTGCTAGATAAACATTCTATAGGAATAGCCCATCACAAGGTTTTACATCTACTTTCAATGTATGAAGGGATTACTATTTCAGAATTGCTCAAAAGATTAAAAATTACGAAACAAAGTCTTAATAGGGTCATAAAAGATTTAATAAAAATGGAAACTATTTTTTTTCAAAAAAACCAACAAGATACAAGAGTTAAGCATATTTTTTTAAGTGAGAAAGGTAAAAAAATTTTTGAAGAAATTTTCATCGTTCAAAAAAAAAGAATATATAGTGCTTTATTAAACTCAACCTCAGAGCAAGTTTTGAATTTTGACAATGTTTTACAAAAAATAATTAATGAATGAATTTGTAGCACATATCTTAGTGGTTGATGATGATGATGGAATTAGATTGTTAGTTAAACAATACCTAAATGAAAATAATTTTTTAGTAACAACTTCCAATAGTGCAGAAAATGCAACCGAAAAGGTTTCAATTATTAAATTTGATTTAATTGTTTTAGATGTAATGATGGCTGGTATGAGTGGGTTGGATTTTATTAAAGCAAATCAAAAAATAATTAACACCCCTATAATTCTTTTGACTGCAAAAGGTGAGACAAATGATAGGATTGAGGGACTAGAGATAGGTGCTGATGATTATCTAGCAAAACCTTTTGATCCCAAGGAACTTGTCTTAAGAATTAAAAATATACTAAATAAAACTAAAAAAAAAGACCAAAAAAGAATTATTGAATTTGATAATATAAAAATTGATTTAAATAAATTACTAATACTTAAAGATGGAAATGAATCCAAAATTAATACTACAGAAAAAATTATTTTAGAAAAAATGATTAATAATCCTGGAAAAACATTTTCAAGAGAAGAAATTGGAAAATTAATTAACCTAGATAAGGAAAGATCTATAGATGTTATAATTACAAGATTGAGAAAAAAAATTGAAGTTGATCCTAAAAATCCTAAATATTTACAAACTTTGAGAGGTGCTGGTTATGTCTTATGGATTGAGTAAAATTATAAAAAATTTATTGCCTAGAAGATTATTTTATAGAGCATTATTAATTGTAGCTGTACCTATTATTGTCTTACAGATAATTATAACAATTGTTTTTTTTGATAGTCTATGGATTAAAACAAACAAAGGTATGACTCGAGCGCTAGTGGGAGAAATGAAAACTTTTATTACAGCTTATGATAATGGTAAATATAATAATAATGATTTATCTGGTCTTTTTTCAATCTACCTTGACTTAAACGTTAGTTTTAAAAAGGAAGATTTTTCAGAAAAAGAAAAAAAAGAAAGATGGTTTAGTCCAATTGATAGAAATTTAAGAAGAGAATTAAAAGAAAATATAGGATTTGGAAAATATTGGTTTGATACTACAGCTTATAAAGAGCTCATACATATAAAAATAAAAAATAATAATGGCCATTTTGAATTTTTTATACCAAAAGATAGGGTTGCAAGTACTTCTGCAAGACTATTTTTATTATGGATAACTCTCCCAGCATTATTGATGATAACAATTGCAATAATATTTTTAAAAAATCAAACAAGACCAATCCTCAATCTAGCTAAAGCTGCTGAGAAATTTGGCAGAGGTGAAGATATTGATGAATATAGACCCTCCGGTGCATTAGAAATAAGAAAAGCAGGTTTTGAATTTGATAAAATGAGAAAGAGAATAATGAGGCACCTAAATCAAAGATCTGAGATGCTTTCGGGAATAAGTCACGATTTAAGAACACCATTAACAAGACTTAAACTTCAATTGGCTTTAATGAAAGATGAAGATTTATCAAAGAAAATGTCTTTAGATATTAGTGAGATGGAAAAAATGCTTAATGAATATTTACAATTTACTAGGTCAAACTATCAAGAAAAAAATGAAACATTTGATGTTTCAGATCTAATAGAAAACATAATTGCTAAATATGATAATACTAATATCTATTTAGAAATAATTCCAAGAATATATATGGATGGTAGAAAAAATTTAATTGAAAGATCGATAAATAATTTAATTGATAATGCTCTTAAACATGCAAAAAGAGTAAATTTAAATTTATCAAAAAAAAAAAATAATGTAATAATTATAATAGATGATGATGGGCCTGGAATACCAGAACAGGAACGTGAAAATGTTTTTAAACCATTTTATAAAATAGATAAAAGTAGAGGGGGATCAAAATCAAGTGTGGGTCTTGGTTTGTCTATAACATCAGATGCTATAAAATCACACGGTGGAAATATTATATTAGAAAAATCTCCCCTTGATGGCTTGAGGGTTAAGATTTTTTTGCCTCTATAGTCTTTTTTTGTGATTTAACTTTTTCTAATTTTCTAATTTTTTTTTCAAGATTTTCTACTCTTTTGATCAAAATATCTGTTTCATCCTTACCTGTAAGCTTCATTTTAAAAACTATTTCATCTCTCTTTGACCTTAGAATATTCAATATTTCAGAACTTAAATCTTTATAAGAAATAAGGCCTTGCTCAAACAATTTAGCTAGTTTATCGATTACAAATTTTGATTTTGTCATATATTTGTTTATACAGTTAATATACCTTAATAAGAAGTTTTTTAAAAATGTTTACCAATAACTTTGATCCAGTCGCTTTTCAAATTTTTTCACTAGAAGTAAGATGGTATTCATTGGCTTATATTGCTGGGATTACATTGGGATGGCTTTACTGTAAAAAAAAATTAATCCAAGATCATAGTATACTAGCTATTTTTGATGACTACATAACATACTTGATTATAGGAATAATTCTAGGTGGACGAATTGGCTATGCAATATTTTATAATTCTGCATACTATCTGGCAAATCCTATTGAAATTTTAATGGTTTGGAATGGAGGGATGTCTTTTCATGGTGGTGTGATAGGCGTCATTATTGCTTCTAAACTATTTTCAAATAAATATAAAACTGATCAATTTATTTTTTTAGATTTGGTTGCAATGTCAGCTCCTATTGGTATTTTCTTTGGAAGGATTGCGAATTTTATAAATTCTGAACTTTATGGAAGAGCAGCGGATGTTCCTTGGTCCGTACAATTTATGCTTGTAGATAACATTAATAGACATCCCTCTCAGCTTTATGAAGCTTTTTTAGAGGGTATCGTACTATTTTTTATTTTATTTTATTTTTTAAAAAAAAAATACCTAAAAAAACCTGGTCAAATTTCTGGTTTATTTTTAATTTTTTACTCTCTATTTCGATTTTTTGCTGAGTATTTTAGGTCTGCCGATCCACAAATAGGTTATTTAATTTTAGATTTAACATTGGGTCAGTTAATAAGTGCTGCATTTTTTATTTTAGGTGCACTTCTACTATTGATCAAAAAAAATGAAGATTAAAAAAAATTCTGTATTAAGTTTAGATAATTTTATAAACGAATCTCTTTATAATAAAAAACTTGGCTACTATATGAAAAGCAACCCTTTTGGAGAAAAGGGTGATTTTATTACCTCACCTAATATCTCAGTATTATTTTCTGAAATGATTGCAATTTGGATTATTTCCTTTTGGGAAAGCTTGAATTGTCCAAAACAATTCAACCTAATTGAGTTGGGAGCTGGCAATGGGGAAATGATGTCTATAATGAAAAATACATTTCAGAAATTCCCTCAATTTAAAAATAGTTGTAATATAAACATTTTAGAAAAAAGCAAACATCTTAGAAAAATACAAAAAAAAATAATTAAAGGCAGTAATATTAAGTGGTTAGATGACTTAAAGGATTTAAATAATTTACCATGTATATTTATTGCCAATGAGTTTTTTGACGCTTTACCTATTAAACAATTTATAAAAAAAAAAAGTAATTGGTATGAAAGATATATTAAATTTACTAGCCGTATAAAATTAGAATATTTGGATATCCCATTTGACATAAAAAAACTTGAAAAAAAAATTAAATTTAAGATATCGTTAAAACAAAATTTTATAGAATATTCTCCTCTAACCTTGAAATATTTAAAAGATATAACTAATAAAATTAATCTTGATAATGGTGGAATTTTGATAATAGATTACGGATATCTTGACAGAGAAATGAAAAACACTATTCAAGCAGTTTCTAAACACAAATATACTAATGTCCTTAATAGTTTTAGAAATTCAGATATCACATACAATTTAAGTTTTAATTTAATCTCTAAAATTATAAAGACATTCGGTTCATTTTTTCAAGCGACAACAACTCAAAAGGAATTTCTTACAAAGCTAGGAATATTGAAAAGAGCTGAAATACTATCTAGAAATATGCCATTTAGTAAAAAAGCTGATATGTATTTTAGAGTTAAAAGATTAATTGATGAGAAGCAAATGGGAAACTTGTTTAAAGTGATATTTATAACAAAAAAAAAAAATAAATTTAAATTAGGATTTTAATTGATTAAATCAAAAAAACTATCTAAATTTAGGGAAATAGAACACTTTTTCTTTAATAAGCTAGATGAAAAATCTAATGGTATTTATAAAATTCTAAATTATGGCTCCAGTTCATCTTGCAAGAAAGAAAAAATATTAAAGAACCTTACCCTTGTAGAAAAAAAAATTAAGTGCGGTTTAAACAAAATAATTTTGTTGAACCAAATTCATAGTAATAAGTTTCATTATATTGACAAAGCATCAAAACTTAATCACAAAAAATTTACAGGAGATGCTTTAATTACAAACAAATCAAAGACACCTATTGCTGTTTTAACTGCAGATTGTGCTCCAATATTAATATTTGATGAAAAATACAAAACTATTGCAGCAATTCATGCTGGCTGGAAAGGTGCTTATAAGGGAATTGTTAAAAAGGTTATAAAGTTTATGATTAAGAAGGGTTCATCTACTAAAAATATCACTGCTGTCATTGGGCCATGTATTTCGCTGAAAAATTATGAGATTAAAAAAGATTTTATTAAAAAATTTATAAAAAAAGACCCAAAAAATAAAGTTTTTTTTAAAAAAATAGTAGGTAAAAATTACTTTAACTTGAATAAATATATTACTTATCAATTAAAGAGCCTAAATATAAAAAAAGTTGAGATTATTAAAAAAGATACTTTCAACATAAAAAACAATTTTTTTAGTGCCAGGAGATCTATAGGACGCAATGAGAATGATTATGGTAGAAATATTTCTGTAATTATGATTAATTAGGGTGATTACATGAAATTATTAGCAGGAAATAGCAATAAACCTTTAAGTAAAAATATTGCAAAATTTTTAAATAATAAACTAGTAAACTCTAGTATTAAAAAATTTTCAGATGGTGAAATTTATATAGAAATTAATGAAAATATTAGAGGTAATAGTATTTTTATAATTCAATCAATTTCCTCACCTGCAAATGATAACTTGATGGAATTATTACTTTGTATTGACGCATTAAAGAGATCATCAGCAAAAAATATAACAGCAGTTATTCCTTATTTTGGGTACGCAAGACAAGATCGAAAAGTAGTACCAAGAACATCCATATCTGCAAAACTTGTTTCTAATTTAATTACTAAAGCTGGTGCAGATAGAGTTGTTACTGTCGACTTACACGCTGGACAAATTCAAGGTTTTTTTGACATACCTGTCGATAATTTATTTGCTACTCCCATTTTTGCGAGACATGCAAAAAAAAATATTAAAAGTAAAAATATAATTTGTGTAGCTCCAGATGTTGGTGGAACAGAAAGAGCAAGAGCCCTTGGAAAAATTTTAAATGTTGATCTTGCTATTGTTGATAAAAGAAGACCTAAACCAGGTCAATCAAAAGTTATGAATGTGATTGGAGATGTTAAAGGTAAAACATGCATTATAGTAGATGATATAATAGATTCTGGTGGAACTATAGTAAATGCTGCTAAAGCTTTAAAAGATAGAGGTGCAAAGGATGTATATGTTTATATTACACACGGCGTATTAAGTGGTGAAGCTGTAGATAAAATTAAAAAATCACTTATAAAAAATTTAGTAATAACTGATACTATTGATAATTATGATAAAATTAAAAAAGTGAAAAACATTGAAGTTTTACCAATTTCAAGCCTAATGGGTGAGGCTATTAAAAGAATTTCAAACTCAACCTCAGTATCTGATTTATTTAAATAATTATCTTGAGTTATTGGTTAACTTGAGCTAGAAAACTTGTTTTTATGAATTCACTTGAAGCAAATACTAGGACTACTAAATCGAAGGGAGATGTTAGGTCTCTTAGGTTAAAAGGTATTGTTCCAGGAATTATTTATGGAGGAACTGACCTAAACGAAAAAGTTTCAGTTTCAAAAAAATCTCTTAAATTTTTGATAGATAAAGAAAACTTTTTATCAAATATCATTACTCTTAACCTAGATAGTAAACCACAAAATGTTCTACCAAGAGAAATTACGTATAATGTTATCTCTGATGAACCAACTCATATTGACTTTCTGAGAGTAGTACCAGGTGTAAAAATTAGAATAGAAGTGCCGGTTCAATTTATTAATCATGAAAAATCTCCAGGCTTAAAAAGAGGTGGCGTTCTAAATATCGTAAGAAGAAAAATCGAACTGAAATGCCCTAGTGAAAAAATTCCAGAATCAATCACTATAGATCTTGATGGAATAGAAATTGGTGAAAGTTTTAAGATATCTTCGATTAAATTAGAAGATGGTGTTACACCTACAATTGTAGGTAGAGATTTTGTGATTGCAACTTTAGCAGCACCTACAGTTATGAAAGAGCCAGAAAAACCAGCAGAAACAGCTGAGGGTGTAGATGCAACAGATGGTAAGGATGCAGCTCCAGCGGAATCTGATGGAGACAAAAAAGAAGGTGAAGAAAAAAAATCACCAGAAGAGAAAAAATAATCAATTTATTGTAGTGAAAATCCCCAGATATAGTCTAAAAAAATTATGCTTCTATTCGTAGGTTTAGGTAACCCAACCCCTGATAGTGAAAACAATAGACATAATATTGGATTTAAATTAATTGATGCTCTTAATCAAAAATTTGGTTTGTCAAAACAAAAACCAAAATTTAAAGGATTGCTAACTACTGGAAGTATTGAAGGTAAGAAAGTTTATGCAATAAAACCTCTAACTTTTATGAATAACTCTGGAATTTGTATAAGAGAATTGATTGAGTATTTTAAAATAGATGCAGAGGATGTGATCGTGTTCCACGATGATCTAGATATTGAATTTGGAAAAATAAAAGCAAAATTTGCAGGCTCAAGTGCTGGACACAATGGAATTGAGTCGATTGATAAGTTTATTGGAAAAGATTACTCTAGAGTGAGGATAGGAATTGGTAGACCCAAAACTAAGGCCGATGTTTCAGATCATGTACTAAAAAACTTTGATGAAGAAGAATTGATACAATTAGAAAAAATTACATATAACATTATCAATTCAATATCCATACTGGTTGATAAAAAATTAGATCTCTTCTCAAGTACAGTAAATAATAAATAAATGAGTTTTAAGTGTGGAATAGTTGGTTTACCTAATGTTGGAAAATCAACGTTATTTAATGCACTTACAAATTCTAGTAAGGCTCAGGCAGCAAACTTTCCTTTCTGCACAATAGAACCTAACGTTGGGGTTGTTCCTGTTCCAGACGAAAGACTTGATAAATTAGTATCAATCTCAAAGTCAAAAAAAAAAATAAATACAACAATCGAGTTTGTCGACATAGCTGGTCTAGTGAAAGGTGCTTCAAAAGGTGAAGGCTTAGGAAACAAATTTTTATCTCATATAAGAGAGGTGGATGCAATAGTGCATATGATTAGATGCTTTGATTCTGATGATATTCAAAATGTTAACCCTACAGTAGATCCAATAAGAGATTTGGAGATTATTGAAACAGAAATGATGCTTGCGGACTTAGAATCTATTCAAAAAAGGTTGGAAAAGAGTAATAAAAAAAATGTTGATGAAGAGCAACTAAAAATATTAGAAGTAGCCTCAGATTACATTAACAATTCTAAAGATATTCAGGTTCTTCATGACAAGTTTGAAAAAAGGCTAATAAACCAAAGTGGTTTACTTTCTCTAAAACCTAAAATTTTTGTGTGCAATGTGGATGAAGCTAGCGTCCAAAGTGGTAATCAATATACAAAGAATTTTATTAAAAAATTTGGTGAAGAAAATACACTAATTGTTTCTGCAGATATTGAAAATCAAATAAACCAATTAGAAAATGAGGAAAAAGAAAATTATATGGAAATGATTGGATTGAAAAGAACTGGCTTAAACATGTTGATTCAAAAAGGCTATAATGTTTTACAATTAGATACTTATTTTACATCTGGTCCTGAAGAAACTAGAGCATGGACTATTCCAAAAAATTGCACAGCTCCAAAAGCTGCAGGTGAAATACATACTGATTTTGAAAAAGGTTTTATAAGAGCAGAAACAGTAGCTTATGAGGACTTCATGACTAATGATGGTTGGGTTAATTCGAAAACAAACGGTAAAATGAGGCTTGAGGGAAAAGATTATATTGTTAAAGATGGCGATATTTTAAACTTCAGATTCAATACGTGACCAAATTTTCTTCATACTGAAGTAAACCAATATAGTTAAAATTATCAAATACAATATCGCCTTGAATCCCATTTTATGTCTGGCTTCTAAATGAGGTTCTGCAGTCCACATTAAAAATGTTGTTACATCTTTAGCCATTTGATCTTTTGATGCAATTGTTCCATCACTATATTCTACTAAACCATCTGATAGTGGTTCTGACATTTTAATATTGTTTCCATACATATATTTATTATAATAAACACCATCCTCAAGAGTTACTCCACTAGGTGGATCTTCATAACCTAAAAGTACTGAATAAATATAATCTACTCCACCACTTCTAGCTTTTGCTAGTACCGACATATCTGGTGGATAAGCCCCACCATTTGCTGCTTGTGCTGCTTTTACATTTTCAAAAGGCATAACAAACTTGTCTGATAACTTTGCTGGTCTAATAAACATTTCTCCATCACTATTGGGTCCATCAGTAACTTCAAAATTTGCTGCTATAGCTTTTGCTTGATCTTCTGAAAATTCTGGCCCTCCTGGCTCAAATAAATTTCTATAACTAACATATTTCATTGAGTGACACGACGCACAAACTTCTGTGTAAACCTGATAACCTCTTTGCAATGATCCTCTTTCAAATTTTCCAAATATGCCCTTGAAACTCCAGTCTGTTTTTAAAAGCTCTACTTTTTCTGCAGCAGTACCTTGATTAGTTCCAATTAATAATAGAATTATTAGATATAATATTTTAAAAATACTTTTCACTAGGTTAATCTAAACTTTCTTTTTTTTTAGCAATTGCAACATTTGGAAAACCACCAAGGACAGGTTCTGTAATGCTCAAAGGTAAAGGTATAGTTTTTTCTTTAAATCCAAGAATTGGAAGAATCATTAAAAAGTGTATAAAATAATATGCAGTGGCGACTCTCGCAATCAATAAATAAATACCTTCCGCTGGCATTGCTCCAACATAACCAAGTATTAATACATCAGCTAGCAATATCCAATAAAACTGTTTGTAAAGCGGCCTAAATACAGCTGATCTAATTTTTGAAGTGTCTAACCATGGAAGTGCTGCTAAAATTAAAATTGCAGATAACATTGCAACTACACCCATTAATTTGTCAGGAACCGATCTTAAGATCGCATAAAAAGGTAACAAATACCATTCAGGCACTATATGGGCTGGTGTTACCATTGGATTAGCTTCTATATAATTATCAGCATGTCCTAAAATGTTTGGTGAATAAAACACGAAGAATGCAAATACAATCGTAAACATTAATAAAGCAAAAGCATCTTTAATAACAATATAAGGATGGAATGGCACTGTGTCTTTTGAAGGTTTTTTTACATCAATTCCTACTGGATTATTATTTCCAGGTATGTGCAAAGCCCAAATATGAAGAACTACTAATCCTAAAATCAGGAATGGAATTAAATAGTGAAGTGTAAAAAACCTAGTCAAAGTTGGATTGTCTACTGAATAACCTCCCCACAACCAATTTACTATTCCCTCACCCACCAAAGGTATGGCACTAAATAGATTTGTAATAACTGTTGCACCCCAAAAACTCATCTGACCCCATGGAAGAACATAACCCATAAATGCAGCTGCCATCATTAAAAGGTAGATAATTATCCCAATAATCCAAATTATTTCTCTTGGAGATTTATAAGATCCATAAAACAAAGATCTAAATATGTGAATATATACTGCTAAAAAAAACATCGACGCACCGTTTGCATGGACATACCTTATAAGCCATCCATAATTCACATCTCTCATGATATGTTCTACACTTTCAAAGGCTAAGTCAGCGTGAGCAATATAATGCATTGCCAGTGTTAAGCCAGTAACAATTTGTATAATTAAGCAAAATGATAATATTCCACCAAATGTCCACCAATAATTTAGATTTTTAGGTGTTGGGTAATCTGTTAAATGGCTAGCAAGTGTTAAGAGAGGCAGTCTATCATTAAACCATTTTCCAAATTTTGATTTAGGAACATACTCGTGATCACTCATAATTATTTATTATCCAATTTTAATTATATTACTGTTAACAAATTCATATTTTGGAACTTCCATATTTAATGGTGCCGGACCTTTTCTTATTCTTCCTGATGTATCGTAGTGTGACCCATGGCATGGACAAAACCATCCATTATAATCTCCTTTATCATTCAAAGGTACACACCCTAAATGTGTACAAACACCAACCATCACTAACCACTCAGGGTCTTTTGCTCTATCCTCATCTTTTTGAGGATCTTTTAAATCTTCCATCTTAACAGCTCTTGCTTCCGCAATCTCTTCAGGTGTTCTTCTTTTGATAAAAACTGGTTTCCCTCTCCAAAGTACAGTGATTGCTTTTCCAAGATCAACTGAACTAACATCAACTTCTGTGCTAGCTAATGCTTTAACTGAGGCATCTGGATTCATTTGGTCAACTAAGGGCCAAACAACCGCCCCAACTCCAACGGCACCTACCGCATATGAGGCTGTAAATAAAAATTCTCTTCTTTCAGGTTTTTTTTCGGACATTTTTTATTTTTGTTTATTATTATCTAATATATGGTTTCATATAAGAAAAAAAACTTTTTTCTACTGAAACAATGACACATAAAGCATGGATATAAGACCTAAAATAGCTCTGTATGAACCAGATATACCACAAAATACAGCTGCTATCATTAGAACGTGCGCCTGTCTTGGAGCTGATTTGGAAATTATTGAGCCATGTGGTTTCTTGTTTAGTGACAAGAGATTTAAAAGAGTGGTTATGGATTATATGGATGAAAAAATGATAAAATTTTATCAAAGTTCAGAGGAATTTTTCAAATCAAAAAAAGATCAAAGAATAGTATTGCTAACAACAAAATCAGCCTCCCCTTATGCTGAATTTAAATTTGAGGCTAGTGATACATTGCTGTTTGGCAGGGAAAGTGCCGGTGTGCCGGATAGTGTACACAATTTAATCAAACATAGATTAAAAATACCTATGAAGAGCAATAAAAGGTCTTTAAATATAGCGTCTTCAGTTGCTATAATCCTCTCAGAGAATTTAAGACAAATTAATTTTAATAAATAATGGATAAAGAAATTAAAAAAAAGCTTGCAAGCAACTGGTTTAAATTACTACAAAATGTAATTTGTAATGATATTGAAAAATTAGAAAATAAAAAAATAAATTTTAAATCAAAAAAATGGCTTAAAAGTAAAACTAAAGATGAGGGTGGTGGTGAATTTAGAATTTTAAGTGGTGGTAAAGTTTTTGAAAAAGTTGGTGTAAATTTTTCTGAAGTATATGGAAAATTTCCTAAAGAAAT
>Ga0307986_10001915_pt1 | contig 15044 bp, 16 predicted proteins | sample EllFjometageno82_FD_203170 | JGI IMG/M metagenome (GOLD analysis project Ga0307986, IMG submission 203170) | Marine microbial communities from Ellis Fjord, Antarctic Ocean - #82 | ecosystem: Environmental > Aquatic > Marine > Unclassified | place: Southern Ocean | collected 2014-10-09
TTTCTGTAAAGAACATACATTCTCCAGCTCTAAAGTTAGCTCCACCTTCGTTTCTTCTACCAGCGTAGAAAAACTTACCTTCTTTAGCCCACTTACCCATCAAACCTAGATGAGCAACTTGTAAAGGGCCGTTAATTTTAAGCTCTGTATCTAATCCTTTAAAACCATTTCCTTTTGTTGCAAACGGAATGTCATGATAAGCAGAAAAGTTTTCTAAATGTATCCAGCTCTGCCATGCAGTGGTTAATCCACAAGAAATTCCAGCTGCTTTGGCTGCGTCTAATGCTTTACCAACATCGCCCCAATGTTTAAGGCTCATATTAGGTTTTAAACCAGCTTTTTTCATTAGGTCTTTGTTAACCCATAGAACTGGAGTTGATGCATTGTAAGGTAGAGACAACATTTGTCCGTCTGTTGTTGTGTAATAACCTTTTACTGGAGGAATAAAAGCGTTCTGATTAAATTTTAATCCAGACTCATTCATTACTTCATAAATTGGTTTAGTAGCACCTTTAGCTGCCATCATAGAAGCTGTTCCAACTTCAAATACCATTAAGATATGTGGTTGTTGTTTTGCTCTGAAAGCGGCTATTCCTGCATTTAATGTTTCTGAGTAGTTACCTTTTCTTGTGTGAACCACTTCGTATTTATCTTGGCTAGCATTAAAGTCTTTAACTTGAACATCAAGCAGTTCTCCAAGTCTTCCACCGAATGCGTGCCACCAATTGATTGTAGTTTTTGCTTCTGCATTTGCATGGGAAAAAAGTGCAAATATACTGAAAACAAAAAATAGTTTTTTTAGTGATTTCATAGTTTATCCTTTTTTATTAAATAGTTGATTGATTAAAAAAACTTAACAGAACTAATGACTTCATAATAGTAGTAATTTTATTGATGTATATTGTCATTTTAAGAAAAAATTCTAGTGTAGGTTTAATTTTATGTAATCACTAGTAACTAGTGTCTGCTTTCAATAAAATCTTAAATAATAAAATTATATTTTTGCGAATTCGCCACTTCTTCTAAATCTCCACAACCACTTGGGCATAGCTTGCTCAACATCTTCTGGTTTTATGTTTAAATCTTTTAACGTTAAATGATTGTTGGAGACGATATTGTCTGCTTCGTTTAAAATTTCACACTGATCTTTTGTAAGTAAAGGTTTCGGCATAAGACTAAATAATGCTGCTTGTATTTTTGCAAGCGGCATTGGCAAATCAATAACTAATCTTTTTTTACCAATAGTTTTTAAAATTGACTTAACCATATCTCCAAAACTAATAATTTTTGTTCCACCGATTTCATAAGTCTTACCCTCATTTTTTTTTACCTCAATAGCTTTTACAATCGCTTTAGCTACATCATCTACCAAAATTGGTTGAAATTTGTATTTTTTTTTTACTATTGGTATGACAGGCGACATACTCAGTTTTGCAAATAGATTGGTAAAATTATCTTCCATACCACAAACAACGCTTGGTCTGATGATAATAGTATTTTTAAAGTTGTTCAGTGCTTCTTGTTCCCCGCTAAACTTTGATTGCTGATAAAGAGATTTTGAATTTGCATTCGCACCAATAGCACTAACATGAATAAATTTTTTTACCTCTGACTCTGAGCAATATTTGGCAATCAACCCTGGTAAGTCTGAATGTAAATTAGAAAATTTCTGTTTTCTATTTTCAAAAAGAATACCTACTAAATTAATGACGATATCTGAGTTTTTAATTGCTTCCTTGATTTTAGAGGGATCTCTTAAATTAAAATCAATAAATTCTATTGCTCCCGGAGGGGCTTGAGTTTTTAAATAGCCTTTTAAATAAGCATTCCTTGTTGGAATAATACACTGGAAGTTTTTCTCAGTCATTTTTCTGACAAGATATCTTCCTATAAATCCACCACCGCCAAGGATTGTTGCTATTGGGTAATCATTCATGGTATTTAGAATAGTTATATGAAAATACATAAAATTCAAGGTGACATAAGTTCAGAAATAGCTAACTCATTTAAAGATAGCGTCGCCGTCGACACCGAAGCCACAGGTTTATTAATTCCAGAACGAGACAAACTAAGTTTAATACAGATTTGTAATGAAGGCGGTGATGTCTATATTGTTCAACCGGACCGAACAAACTATCAAATGCCTAATTTAGCTTCTGTTTTAGAAAATGAGAAGATTCAAAAAATTGGACATTTCTTAAGATTTGATAAAAGTGCACTTGAATATTTTCTAAAATGTAAAATGAAGAATATTTTTTGCACTAAAATAGCTTCTAAAATTTGTAGAACTTATACTGATGCGCATGGTCTTAAGAGTCTAGTTCAAGAGTTTTGCAATAAAAAATTAGATAAGAATCAAGGATCAAGTGATTGGAATAAAGATATTAACGATCTTAATGATAAACAGTTAGAGTATGCAGCAAATGATGTAATTTATTTGCATAAGATTAAGCATGCGCTAGAAAAAATGTTAATTCGTGAGGATCGTCTAACAATCTACAAAAAATGTATAGAGTTCTTAGATACAAGAATTGAGCTAGACCAAAAAGGATTTAAATTTTCAATTTTTGATCATTGATGGCTAAAGTTAATTACATATCTATTGCAAAAAAAGCCGCCGCTATTCAAATTTCTGAACTTAAAAAAATCAATAAAATCTTCGATAAATCATTTGTCAAAGCAGTTGAGTTAATATCTAGTTGTAAGGGTAAAGTGATTACCGCAGGAATTGGAAAAAGTGGCTTGATCGCTCGGAAAGTTGCAGCAACATTATCATCGGTCGGTATTTCTTCATTTTTTTTAAATCCTGGTGAAGCTAACCACGGTGATCTTGGACAAATTGATAAAAGAGATTTGTTGTTAGTTTTTTCTTACTCTGGCAACACATCAGAGATTATTAATATGCTTCGTTACGCGAATAGATTTAATATTAAAATTATTGGTGTGGCATCGAAAAAAGATAGTCTACTTTTAAAAGCAAGTGATATAAAATTACTTTTACCTCAAGTTAAGGAATCAGATCCAACAGGCATGGTGCCCACTACAAGCACGAGTATCACTTTATTGTTAGGTGATTGTTTGGCTGTAGCATTGATGAACAAAATGAGCTTCTCCAAAGAGAGATTCAAAGTTTTTCACCCAGGAGGAAATATTGGACAGACTTTGTTGTTGGTTAAAGATATTATGATTACCGGTAAAAAACTACCTGTGGTGAACGTTAACAAAGATATTTATGACGCTATCAAAGTGATTGATAATAAAAAACTTGGTCTTGTTGTAGTGATGGAAAAAGATCAAGTTAAAGGAATATTGACTGATGGTGACGCGAGAAGAGGTATAAAATATTACTCTAAAAATGATGACTTAAAAAAGTTCATGACTCCTAACCCTTTATTTATTTCTGAAACTTCGCCTGCTTCTAAAGCTTTATTTCTTATGAATGAGAAAAAAATTACAAGCTTATTAGTTACTTCGGAAGAAAATTATAAAAAAACTAAAAAATTAAAGGGTATAGTACATATTCATTCACTTTTGCAGTACGGTATAAAATGACCGTGCGAAAAAAAATTATTTTTACAATACAGTTTACAATTTTTTTGATCGCCGCTGTACTACTATACAATACTTATCTTGACAAAAATAAAGAAGAAAAGTCATACGTTAAAATAGAAGCTGAAACTAGCTCAAACACTAATAGTTTTACAGATATAGAATACTCAGGTTTTGATCTAACGGGAAACAGATATGTTTTAAAGGCAAAAAAAGCTAAATTTGAAACTGAAACACCTGAACTTATCAACATGAAAAATGTTATCTCAAAATTTTATTTAAAAGATGATACTATTTTAACTGTTGTGAGTGAAGAAGGAATTTATAATAATATAACATTAGATATGAACTTTAAAAAAAATGTTAAAGCTGATTATTTGACTCACATTTTACTTTCTGATTTATTATCTTATTCAAATTCAAGTGGTAAGTTAATTGCTACTGGTAATGTACAGGGAGAAAGTATAAAAGGAGAATTCACTTCAGACAGTGTTGAGTACAACTTGTCAGATAAAACTTTAAATTTTTCAATGTTCGATAACAAACAAGTAAATGTAAAACTTAAAAATTAATGAAAAAAGGTTTCAGAATAATTAAATTCAAGAAAGATAAACCCGTTTTTCAAGTTAAAGATATTAGTAAATCTTTTGACGGTCGACCTATTTTAAAAAAAATTAATATGGATCTTCATCCTGGAGAATGTGTGGGTTTGCTAGGCCCTAATGGTTCAGGAAAATCAACTTTGTATAGCACTATTATTGGTGAAATCTATGCAGACGCAGGTAAAATAATTTTAAATGGTAAAGAGATTCAAGACAGACCTATCCATGTAAGAGCGAAAGCTGGTATTGGATATTTAAGTCAGCAGCGAAGTGTTTTTGACATGAGTGTTTACGATAATATTTTAGGAATTTGTCAGATAACAATTAAGAATGAAGAGAACCAAATGAAATTGACTGAAAGATTGCTTGATGAATTTAATCTTCAGCATTTAAGAAATATTCAAGCTGCAAATTTATCTGGTGGAGAAGTGAGAAGGTTAATGCTTGCACGTTTGCTAATCAACAAACCAAGTGTCGTATTATTAGACGAGCCTATGGCAGCTTTAGATCCTATTGTAGTTCAAGATATTCAAAAATATATTTTAAAACTTCAAAGCTATGGTTGCGCAATATTAGTTACCGATCACCAAGTCAATAATCTCTTTGATATTGTAGATCGCGCTTATGTACTTGGTGAGCAATCTATTATTGCTCAGGGCACACCGTCTGAAATCTTGAAATCTTCAAAAGCTATTGAACTATATTTTGGATCTGCTTATAGAACCTAATTACAATGGTAGATAAAAGTTTTTCGCTCTATATTTCTCATTCAATCAAAGCTTACAACAAGATTGTTCGAGTTGACTCTGATAAATCTATTTCTATTCGTTCTTTTTTAATTGGGTCCATAAGTCATAATATTTCAGAAGTAAAAAATGTTTTAGAATCAGGTGATGTTTTTTCTTGTATTAACTGTCTAAGAAAATTAGGTGTTAGAATTGATAGAGTAAAGGCAAAACATTATCTTGTTTACGGTAAAGGTCTAGGCTCTTTAAATGCTAAAAAAAATACAGTTCTAGATTGTGCAAACTCAGGAACAACTGCAAGATTAATTTGCGGTTTGCTCTCTACCAATCCAAGTATCCAAGTCAAAATCAAAGGTGACCATTCTTTAAACAAAAGAAACATGAGTAAATTAATTGGTCTTATGAGTGAGTTTGGTGCTACTTTCTTACCTCCAAATAAAACTAATTTTCCTTTAACTCTAATTTCCTCAGAAATACCTGTGGGCATAAAGTATGAAACAGGGGTGTCAGCGCAACTTAAAAGTGCAGTTTTACTCGCTGGTCTTAATGCTAATGGAGTTACCAATATAATTGAAAGAAAGAAAAGCAGAAATCATACTGAAAATATGCTTCTACAAAGTCCAAATATTTTAAATATTAAAAAAAATAATAAAAAACAAAATCACATAAAGGTTTATGGTAAAAATTATCTCAATCCTTTAAAGATTAATGTTGGAGGCGATCCAAGTTCTGCTGCTTTTTTTACTGCATTGACATTGTTAATACCCAATGCTTGTTTAAAAATTAAACATGTGGGCTTAAATTCGAGACGAATTGGTTTCTATAATCTTCTTAAAAAATATGGGGCTAAAATAAAATTTAAAAATGTTAAAAAAATTAACCATGAATATGTGGGTGATATCGAGATACAAAGCAGTAAATTAAAACCCATTAGAGCAAGTTCAGATTATTATGGATCAGCAACAGATGAATATCCTATTCTTTTTGTTATTGCGGCTTTGACCAAAGGTATATCTGTCTTTAAGGGAATCGAAGATTTAGCTAACAAAGAAAGTAATCGAATTGAAGAGATGAAAAAAATATTAAATCAAATCGGTATCAAATGTCAATCAACTAAAAGTGAAATGAAAATTTTTGGTGTTACTGAACTAAAAAAAAGAAATACTAAAATCAAAGTACCTAACTTAGGTGATCATCGTATCTGCATGAGTGCTGTTATTTTATCCTTAATTACAGGGATTAAAGCTGAAATAAAAAACTTTGAAACAGTTGGAACATCATCGCCTTCTTTTTTAAAAATTATTAAGTTACTTGGAGGGAAATTTGAAATTAAAAAAAAATTATAAGTTAGTTATTGCAGCTGATGGCTCCGCTGCAAGTGGCAAAACTACAGGATCTAAAAAAATTTCTAAAAAATACGGTTTACAATTTTTATCTTCTGGCTTACTTTATCGATATGCTAGTTATCAATTACTAAAATATAAACCTAAAAATACTATTCCTTTTCTCAAGAAATGTTTTAGTGCTTTAAATCTCAAACAATTAGATAATAAAAAATTACACTCACCTGAAATTTCGTCTTATACTTCTGTTATCGCTAAAGAGAAAAAAATAAGAAATGTTTTAAAGGAATTTCAAAAAAAATTTGCTATGAAATATAATAAAGTTTGTATAGAGGGTCGAGATATTGGTACTGTTATTCTACCGAAGGCAGATATAAAATTTTTCTTTAAATGCAATTTAAATGTTGCCGCTAAAAGAAGATTTAAAGAACTGAAGAAAACTAATAAACGTATTACCTTTGCTGAGGTTAAAAAAGCTATGCATATTCGAGATAATTTAGACAAAAAACGTAAAAATTCTCCTTTGATTCAAGCCGAAAATGCGGTAATTGTGCAAACTGATAAATTAAAAAATATCAAAGGCATGCTAAATAAAATGTCTAAAACAATCGAAGAAAAAATTAAAAAAAAATATGGCAGTTGAAACAATTCATCAAGAACTATCTAGCTCTCAAAAAGAATTTGAAAGCCTTTTAAATGAAGATTTTAAAGACCGTAAGCTTAAAGAAGGTGAAATTATTAAAGCAACTGTGACGGAAATCAGTAAAAATTTCATTGTTTGTGACGTAAAAGCAAAAATGGAAGGCATGATTCCTATTGAAGAATTTAAAAATGATGATGAGTTATCAAAATTAACAGTTGGTTCAAAAATTGAAGTTTATTTAGAACGTATCGAAAGTTTCAAAGGTGAGATAGTTATTTCTAGGGAAAAAGCCAGACGGATGAACGCTTGGAATAGAATGGAAAAGGTTTTTGAAACTGGTGAAGAAATTACAGCTTATATTACTGGCAGAGTTAAAGGTGGATTCATAGCAACTTGCGATGGCCTACCTACTTTCATGCCTGCTTCACAAATAGATGTGAAACCTCTAAAAAGATTTGACCACTTAATGAATGTACCTTTAAAAGTTATCGCTACCCGTATTGATAAAATTAGAGGTAACGTTTGTACGAGTAGAAGAGCAGTTTTAGAGAAGAGTAAAGATATCGATGCAAAAGAAGCTTTAAAGAATTTGAAAGAAGGTGATATTATTGATGACGCAAAAGTTAAAGCAACGGTTGAGTGGGGAATTTTTTTAGATATTAACGGTATAGATGCGTTATTGCACGTATCAGATTTATCTCATGGTAGAGTAAAAAAACCATCGGACCTAGTAACGATCGGTCAATCGATGAAAGTAAAAATTACAAAAATTGACAAAGAAACTAATCGTGTCTCTGCATCTGTTAAGGCTTTGTCGGAAGATCCGTATGATAGCTTAGAGAAGAAATATAAAATTGGAAAAATTTATTCAGGCACTTGTACAAAAATAATGCAATACGGAGTTTTTTTAAGACTAGAAGACGGGATTGAAGGCTTAATACATAGCTCTGAATTAAGTTGGATCAATAAAAATATAGATCCAAATAAAGTTTTATCAGTTTCACAAGAAGTAAATGTTAAATTAATGTCTATCGATAAAGATGCCAAAAGAATTTCTTTATCCTTTAGAGAAACTCTACCAAACCCATGGAAAGAAGTTGAAGATAAAGTAAATTCAGTCGTTGAAGTAACAATCAATAATATTACGGAAAAAGCTATTTTTGCTGATTTAGATAATGGTTTAACAGGTATGCTACATTATCGAGAGCTTTCTTACCAAGAAGAAAATCAGGACCTAAAAAAATTTAAAAAAGGACAAAAATTAAAAGTTAAAATTGTAGAATTAAAAGACGATAAACTTAGATTCTCAATTCGTGCGCTTGAAAAAGATCCTTTTGATTGGTTTAAAGAAAACAAGAAAAAAGAGGGATCAATTATTACAACGAGAGTGCAAGAAGTATTAAAAACAGGTGTAAAAGTATCGGTGGATCCAGATAAACATATTATTGTTATGATTAAAAAAAATCAATTAGCTAAAGAATTGTCTGATGCTAGACCTGAAATTTTTGTGCCAGGCAACGCATTAGACGCTATGATTACAGAGCTAGACCTACAAAAAAGAGAAGTTGGTTTAAGTGTTAAGGCGGCTCAAGTTTACGAAGAAAAAGGCTTGGTAGCTAAATTTGGTGTAAACGCTGCAAAATCAGGTGCTACACTTGCAGGCATTTTTCAAAAAGCTTTAGGTAAAACACCGAAAAAAAATAAAAAAGAAGAAGATTAATTCTTGGTTAAGTCACAAATCATCAAACAACTCCATCAAAAACATCCTGCCTTAAACCGTTCACAGATCAATACTATTGTTGACATTGTACTTGATACAATTGTGGAAAGTCTAGTTAGGCAAAAACCAGTTGAGCTTAGAAATTTTGGAAGATTTACAATAAGAAATCTCAAAGCTAGGTACAATGCTAGAAATCCTAAAACGTCTGAGATTATTTACGTGCCAGAGAGAAAAAAAGTTTCCTTTAAAATGTCAAAACATTTAAAACAAGAGATAAATAAATAAAAGAATGAAAAAAAATATATTCTTGGCTCTTGATTTTAACTCACTAGATAAAGCTCTAGAAATAACCAATCAAACTAAGGAATATTTAGCTGGAATCAAAATAGGTTTAGAGCTTTACAATACTATAGGCCTAGATGGTGTTAAAGAATTCGAAAATTTCAAATTACCTATTTTTTTAGATACCAAAATTTTTGATATCCCTAATCAAGTAACTAAGACTATCAAGGTTATCTCAAATCTTAAGGCTATTAAGTATCTTACTATCCACGCTTTAGGTTCTTTAGAAATGCTACAAGCAGCTCAAAAAGCTGCGAGTGGTACCAACTTAGAATTTTTAGCAGTTAGTGTTTTAACTTCATGGGATAAAAAAGATCTAGAACACATTGGCATTATGAGTGAGGTTAAAGATCAGGTAAAATTATTAATTAAACTTGCTTGTCAAACCAAAATCTCTGGCGTAATCGCCTCAGGTCAGGATATTACTCTTGCACGACAAATATCCAAAGAGATTAAAATATTCTGTCCAGGTATTAGAGGTAATAAGATTATACAAGATCAAAAAAGAACTTTAAGTTATAAAGAATTCAATACTATTGCAGATGATAACTGCTATGCAGTTATTGGTAGACCCATCTACGAAGGTGATGCCTTAGAAAATATCAAAACTATTATTAACTCAACAAAATAATGCAAGTAAAAGTATGTGGTCTATCAACAGTTGATCAAGTCAAAACCTGTGTGTTACATGGTGCAAACTTTTGTGGCTTTATATTAAACTACAAAAAAAGCCACAGATATATTAACTATGAAACTGCTCAGCAGTTAACTCAGATAGAAAAGCAAAATACTTCCTACGTAGGTGTTTTAGTTGATCCTTCTGATGAAGAACTTAAAAAGTTTTCTAAACTTGATATAGACTACTTTCAAATTTATGGAGATTATCCAGAAGAAAAAGTAAGAAAAATTAAAAAAAATTATAAGAAAAAAATAATAATATCTCTTCAGATTAATCAAGAACAAGACATATTAAAATATAAAATATATAAAAAAGTAGCTGATATTATTCTTTTTGATAGTTCTGGTTTGCATCAATCTCTAAGTTGGAATTATAATTGGACTAGAAAGGTATCCTCTTCTGTTATAAAAATGCTAGCAGGTAATATCAATATAGATATGCTTGAAAATTTAAAAAAATTAACAGATATTGTTGATGTTTCTGGAGCTTTAGAAACAGATAAAGTAAAAGATTTAAATAAAATTAAAATTTTTTTAAAAAAAATAAAACAAATTAATGATTAGAATTAAAAAAAATATTCTTTTAATGGATCAGCATGACAAACATGGAATCTATGCTAAAAAGTTTGGTGGCTCTTATGTGCCTGAAACTTTAAAAAAACCAATTGAAGATTTAACTAAACTTTTTCAAAGATTGCGTAATGACAAAAAGTTTATAAAAGAAAGAAATTATTATTTTGATAATTATGTAGGTGCTCCTACTCCTTTTGTTAAACTGCAAAATTTAACTAGTCATTTAGGTGGGGCTCAAGTTTGGGCCAAAGTAGTTTCGGAGGCCAATGGCGGAGCTCACAAAATTTACAATGCAACAGTTCACTGCCTTATTGCAAAAAAAGCTGGCAAAAAATATGTAGTTGGAGACACAGGAGCTGGGTATGCTGGTAAAATGCTTAGTATGGCAGCCAAAAAATTTGGTTTAAAATGTAAAATTTTTATGGGTTCTAAAGATATTAAGCGGCAAAAACCGAACGTAGATGCTATAAAAAAAAATGGTGCTGAGATTGTGCCCGTCTATTCTGGCAGTCAGACGCTTGTGGATGCGGTAAGTGAATGTATGCGTTATTGGGTTGCAAACTGCCAAACTTCTCACCTTGTTATTGGAAGTACAGTTGGACCTAATATTTTTGTTAAAATTTGTGCTTGGAGTACTGCTCAAATTTCAAGAGAATTAATGGTTCAATTAAAAAATGTCTTTGGTAAAATTCCAAAAAAAGTAAAACTAATAAATTGTGTTGGCGGAGGAAGTTCTGCTATGGGTTTTTGGAATGAGTTTATGGATTTTAATCCCAAACAAGTTGAATTTATTGGCGTGGAAGCAGGTGGGCCAAAAAATAGCAAACATCATGCTGCTCCATTATCTAACAATGCAAAAATTGGAATTTTACATGGAGCTAAACAATATGTGATGCAAAACAAAGAAGGGCAAATTAGTGAGACTGAATCTATTTCTGCTGGACTTGATTATCCTGGCATATCCCCTCTTCATTGTTTTTTAAAAGATGCGAAAAGAGCTAGATATACTTCTGCAACAGATGAGGAGGCATTAGATGCTTTTCAGATGGTGACTAAATTAGAAGATATATCTCCTTCTTTAGAACCCTCACATGCTTTTGCTGAAGCTATTAAGCTTGCACCTAAATTAAACCCTGCAACAATAATTATTGTAAATAGCTGTGGAGACTCTTTAAAAGATAAGTTTATTATAAAAAAAAGATTGGGAAGCTATAAAAGATGAGGTCAAAAATTTTTGAAGTTTTTGAAAAGTGTAGAGAACAAAAAAGACCAGCGCTTTTAACCTATACTGTTGCTGGCGATACTACTAAAAATAAATCATTAGAAATAATCAAATCTATCGCACAATATGCTGATATTATTGAATTGGGTTTTCCTCACAATACTCCAGTTGCTGATGGAGGGCAGATTCAAGAAAGCTCAAACCGTGCTTTGAAAAATAGTATTAAACTAAATGATATTTTTAAAATTGTTCAAGATTTTAAAAAAAGTAAGCACGCTAAACCTTTAATTTTAATGGGTTATTTCAATCTAGTTCTACAATACGGGCAAATATCTTTTCTTAAACAATGTAAAAAAGTGGGTGTTGATGGTTTAATTATTGTTGACCTTCCTCATCCAGAAAATAAGTTTTTCGCTAATCTATGCAAAAAATATTTGATAAACTTTGTCCAGCTTATAGCGCCCACAACTAGCATAGAAAGAATAAAAAAAATTATTAAAGATTCACATGATATGATCTATTATATAAGTATGTTGTCAACAACAGGTGGAAAACTAAAAATTTCTCCTAAAAAAATTCTAGAAAATTACGGTCGGATTAAAAAAATAAATCCTAAAAAAAGTCTGGTTATTGGTTTTGGAATAACAACTAAAACTATAGCTTCGCTAAAAAAAGCTAACGGATTAGTTGTGGGAAGCGAATTGTGTAAAGAAATCACGAGATCCTTGAAATTACGTCAAAATCCTGTCACAAACTTAACTAGAATAGTAAGTAATTTAAAAAGGAAAATTATTTGAACTGGATTACTAAATTTATAAAACCAAAAATTGTTTCTTTATTTAAAAAAAAAACAGCTGAGTCTGATCAGGTTTTATGGACAACATGTGAGTGTAAAAACCTAATTTACAAAGAAGATTTACAAAAAAATTTAAATTGTTGCCCTAAATGTGGAGCTCATCATAAGTTAACTTGTTTAGAACGATTTGAAACTTTTTTTGATAATAAAGAGTTTGATTTAATTTCAACGCCTTTGCCTAAAGATGATCCAATTAATTTTGTTGATAAGAAAAAATATACTGACCGTCTTAAATCAGCTAGAAAAATTACAAAACAAGATGATGCAGTTGCTATTTCAACAGGTAAGATAAATGATATTTCAGTGACTGTTGGTGCACAAGATTTTAGATTTATTGGTGGTTCATTCGGTGCTGCATCTGGAGAAGCTTTTATCCACGGTGTTCAACATGCTATAGATAATAAAAATCCATTCATCTTTTTTTCATGTTCAGGAGGCCAACGTATGATGGAAAGTGCAATAGCTTTAATGCAAATGAGCAGAACTGTTCTTGCTGTTAACGAATTAAAAAAACATAATTTACCCTACATAGTTGTTTTAACGAATCCGACCACTGGCGGAGTTACGGCTTCTTGGGCAATGCTAGGAGATATTTTAATCGGTGAACCTAAGGCTACTATAGGATTCGCAGGACGTCGTGTCATTCAAGATACAGTGCGAGAAACTCTACCGCCAGAATTTCAAAAATCTGAATATGTTAAAGATCACGGGGGCATAGACCTTGTGGTAGAACGACAGTATTTAAGAAATACTATTGGTACATTGCTAAGTGTTTTATTGAAAAAAGCAGAAACTCAGGTTAATACTGACACATCAAATGTTGTCGCACTCGATAGATCTCTACAAAAATCTACAAAAGCGTTATAGCCGTAGAATTAATCTAAACCTTGAACGTATCCAAAAAGTTTTAGCTGCTCTCTCCTTTCCACATTTAGAATTAAAAAATCCAATTAATATTTTAGGTAGTGATGGAAAAATGAGCACCCTAACCTCTTTAAAATATTTTTTAGAAGCTCATAAAAAAAAAGTTACTGCTTTTACCAGTCCTCATCTTTATGACGTTAGACATAGATTTTGGTTAAAAAACAAATACATTGCCTCAAGTGAAATTAAAAAATATATAAAGCTTATTGAGACTACGGGCATGAAGCTAACCTTGTTTGAATTGCTGACCTGCGTTTATATTTTAGCTGCTAAAAATAAGAAAAATATAAATTATCATTTAGTTGAGGCTGGCCTTTTATTTAAACAGGATAGTACTAATTTATGGACTGAACCTAAGGCACAAATAATAACGAACATTAACTTTCAACACCAAGATTGGGTAAATCCAAAAACCCTAAGAGAGATCTGTAGACAAAAATTAGATTCGCTATCACAAAACACAGCTATTTATATAGGTAAACAAAAACCGAAAACCTTAAGTATTATCAAAAATATTTTAAAGAGTAATAAGAGTAAACAGATTTATGCCTCAAGTTTTAAAGTAAAGAAAATTAAGGATTACCACCTCTACCAAGACCAGAACAATAACATTCCTATAAAATCTAAAAATATTCACTCTGAAGGATTAATTGATAATTTAGCATTAGCTATTAAAGTAGCATTAGATTTTGGCGTACCTAAACGAACTATTGTTAGAACAATTCCTAAAATTCAATTTGAAGGAAGAGTTCAATACCTAACAAAAGGCAAATATAAAAAGTTATTAAGAAGAAATGAAAAATTATTGATCGATGGCTGTCACTCTGTAGCAAGTGCTAAAAATTTATATAATTATCTTAAAACTTTAAAAGAACCAATTTACGGTATTTGGGGTATGCAAAAAAATAAATTACCAGATCAATTTATCAAATTATTTGATAAAGTATTTAAAAAATTAATTACAGTTACTATTCCAGGTGAACCTAATGCATTAAAAGCAACTGAGCTTAAAAAAATAGGAAAAAAATATGTTAGAACTGATTCTGCGAATAATATAAAAACTGCATTAAAACAAATATCTTCAAAAGAGAATAAGACTATAGTAATTTTCGGAAGTCTTTATCTAGTAGGAGAGGTTTTAAATAAGAATTAAATATTTTCTTTAATCCAAGAAACTATATTTGATTTTGTAGTGGCACCAACTTTAGTTGCTTTTAGTTGACCATCTTTGAATAGCAACATAGTGGGAATTCCACGCACACCATATTTTGTCGGTGTATTAGGCTCTTCGTCAATATTATGCTTAGCTATTACTACCTGATCTTTCATTTCATCTGAAATTTCTTCTAGTACTGGTCCAATCTGCTTGCATGGTCCACACCATTCAGCCCAAAAATCAACTACAGTTGGCGTTGATGCTTTAACAACATCTGTTTCAAAACTTTCGTCTGTAATTTTTTTTGTAGCCATTATTTTAAAAATAAGTATTTTTTAATTAAAGTCAACTAGACTGCGTTATAAAATTTTTCTTTTTCCTCAACGTATGCATTAATATCATCTAGAATAGTTAATTTTTCTGGCTGCCCTTCTCGCTCAAATTTTTCTCTTAAAGTATCAATCTCAGAGTATGTTCTTGGAATTGTATTCCATTTTTCAGTACTGGTACTCAAAAGTCTTTTAGCTATCGTTCTATGAATTTGATTATATTCCTCTTTTGGAAGGATTTCGGGTTTTTCTTCATAAATTAAACGCCTTCCAAAATAGTGTAGTCTTTCATCTTTAAACTTATCTAGAACTAAAAGTTTTTTTTCCCATTCTGCTTTGTGGAATTCTGGCATAATTTTAT
>Ga0307986_10001916_pt1 | contig 15028 bp, 16 predicted proteins | sample EllFjometageno82_FD_203170 | JGI IMG/M metagenome (GOLD analysis project Ga0307986, IMG submission 203170) | Marine microbial communities from Ellis Fjord, Antarctic Ocean - #82 | ecosystem: Environmental > Aquatic > Marine > Unclassified | place: Southern Ocean | collected 2014-10-09
ATATATAAAACAAATTTTCTTTAGGGCCCTTAGCTCAGTTGGTAGAGCACCTCCCTTTTAAGGAGGCTGTCGATGGTTCGAGTCCATCAGGGCTCACCACTTTAAACCTACTTTATTGGTGGGTAATCAACAATAACTTCTGTAACCCATTTATTTAAATTAATTATTCTGTTCTTACTAGATGGGTGTGTACTCATAAACTGAGGCGGTTCTTTCCCCTTATTGCTTTCGGCCATCCTTTCCCAAAGTTTAGAAGCTTCTCTGATATCGTATCCGGCTAGAGAAGAAAAAATTAATCCTAAATAATCAGCTTCTGTCTCTTGTTTTCTTCCAAATGGATTAAATATGCCTAATTGAAAAATATCCATCCCACTAGAATTTCCGATGGTGTTTCTTGTTCTGCTAATAGCTCCTCCTAAAAATATATCAGCAACTTGTGAACCTATGTTGACTGTAAGTGCTTGACTTGCTCTTTCTACAGAATGTTTAGCTACAGCATGTGCTATTTCATGACCCATAACAGCTGCAAGTGCGTTGTCATTTTGAGTTACTTTTAATATTCCTGTATAGACAGCAATTTTCCCTCCAGGCATGCACCAAGCATTCTTTACCTTATCATTATCCACTAAAATGTAATCCCACTGAAAATTACTTGTTGGGTCTTCACCGTTTTCTTTTAAAAAAAAACTTGAGACTGCAAATTCAATCTTATTTCCAATTTCTTTAATTGTGTCTAGTTTTTTACCAGAAGTAATTAATTTATTTTTTGTTTTAAAATTTTCATACGCTTTAGCTGCAGAGTTATTTATTGAACCTTCAGGATAAATAGAAAGCTGCCGTCTCTTAGTGATAGGCACCGTAGCACAAGACGGTAAAACTGCGCCACAACACCCATAGCCAATTAGTTCAATAAATTTTCTTCTATTTATGTTATAAATCATATATTAATTATTTGATGATTTTAAATAATAAAATATTAATTGCAATTTTTATATTATTAGTAATTTTTATTATTTACTCCAGTTATAATTAATGCCTGAAAAAGTTAAAAAACCAATAATTATAAGACTACGTAACTACTTCATCACAGGAGCTATCGTCCTTATACCTATAGGTATTACTGTTTATCTAACTTTATTTATAATTAGAATTTCTTCTAATTTTTTGCCAAAAAAAATAAATCCTAATAATTACTTGCCATTTGATGTGCCGGGATTAGAAATACTTATCACAATTATTCTTATTACATTAATTGGAAGTCTGTCTTTATCTTTTTTAGGGAAAAAATTTTTAGAAATATTTAACAATATTTTAAAAAAAATTCCAATTTTAAGAACTATATATTCCGCAGTCGGTCAATTAACTGAGTCTTTCACTCATTCTACTGAATCCAAAAAAAGCGTAGTGATACTTGAGTATCCTAGAAAAGATATCTGGGTAGTTGGTTTTTCTACGAAAGATAATAAAGGCGAAATATCAAAAAAAACTAATGAAGAATTAGTAAACGTTTTTGTGCCAACAACCCCCAATCCTACTAGTGGTTTTTTATTAATGGTTCCTAAAAAAGATTTAATATATCTAGATATGTCTTTTGAAGAAGCTTCCAGGTTTATTGTGTCAGCAGGAACATCTCAATAATAGATTCTTTAAGAAGAGGTACCTTCTTGATTAGTGAGATCTACCTTATCAAACAATTTAAGTAAAAAATTATATTTAGTGCTATTGAGCTGCTCAGCGTTTAGTTCACCTATTTCTTTTTCCGCTATTTTGAATAAGTTTTCATGATGAACTGGGTCTGCAATTTTGAATAATTTTATACCACTTTGTTTAAAACCAATGATATCCCCATAACCTCTTAAACGCATATCTTCTTCAGCTATATAAAAGCCATCATCTGAATATTTTAAAATTTGTATTCTTTTCCTAGCATTTTGACTTAATTGATTCTTAAACATCAAAATGCAAGTACCAGGTTTTTCACCTCTTCCTATTCGTCCTCTTAATTGATGCAACTGAGCTAAACCAAATTTATTAGCATTTTCTATAACTATTGCAGTTGCATTTGGAAAATCTATACCAACTTCAATGACAGTAGTTGAAACTAGAATTGAAATCTTATTATTTAAAAATTCCTTTAACACATTTTCTTTTTCATCTTGATCTAGAGAACCATGAATAATTCCAACTTTGTTTTTAAATTTTTTACTTAATATTTTAAAAATTTTTGCCGTAGACGAGAAATCTAATTTATTAGAATCTTCAATCAGTGGACAAACCCAAAAAATTTGTTCTTTATTTTCAATTTTTTTTTTTATAAATGGCCAAAGATCATCAACTTTATTTTCTGGTTTACTTAGTGTTATAATTTTTTTTCTATGAATTGGTTTTTCTATCAATCTTGATGTATCCATGTCTCCATAAATTGACATCATCATAGTCCTTGGTATAGGCGTTGCTGACATTAGTAAAACATCACAATTTGAACCACCTTTTTTTGCAAAATTAATTCTTTGTTGTACACCAAATTTATGTTGTTCATCAATTATTACCAGACCCAGATTATTAAAATTGATGGTTTTTTGAAACAGAGCATGTGTGCCAATAATGAATTTAATCTTATTATTTTTTAAGTCGTCTAAAATTTTCTTTCTTTCTCTGGGTTCTTTTTTTCCAGTTAAAAGTGAAACATTTATGTTTAAATTTGTTTTTTTAATTAATTCTTTAATTAATAAAAAATGTTGTTCAGCTAAAATAGCTGTAGGAGCCATTAACCCACATTGATAGCCTGACTCAATCACATCTAAAGCAGCCATTATTGCCACAATAGTTTTACCTGATCCTACGTCACCTTGAAGTATTCTAAACATTCTTTGTGGAGACTCCAAGTCTAATTCAATTTCATTTATTATTTTTTTTTGACCATTAGTTAAAGAGTACGGAAGAGTTGAGATTAATTTATTGGAGTACTTTTTTTTAAAATTTTTTTTATTTTTTTTTACTTTTTTAATTTTATTTCTATTGTATGAATTGAATAAAAGATTTGCAAATATTTCATCATACGCAAGCCTCATCAAATAGTTAGAATTTAAATCTTTATCAATTTTAGATTCATGTAATTTCTTAATTGAATCTTTCCAACTTAAAAAATTCATCGTTTTAATAAAATCTTTATCGTGCCATTCATCAATTTCTGGTATTTTTATAAATACCTTTTCAATTATTTTTGAGTATATTTTTTCAGAAAGACCTTCTGTTAAAGAATATTTTGGAATAATTTTTTTAATTAATTCAATTTGTTCAATTTTTTCAACATATGTAGGATTCGTAATTTGGTATCTGTTTTTAAAAAAATTTACTTTCCCGCTTACTGCAACCCAATTGTTTATTGGTAAAATCTTTCGTATATAACCTTCACGACTATTAAAAAAAATAAGATCTATCTGCCCAAATTCATCTTTACAAAGAACTTTACTAGGAAGATTTCTAATTCTTGGAAAACTATACTTAAGCACTTTAATCTTTATAGTGAAAATTTTTCCTACCTCTAATTTATTTAATGTTACTGTTTCTGACCTATCAGTAAATGAATAAGGCAAGTTCCACAGCAGGTCATTTACTTTTTCAATTTTTTTTTTTTTTAAATATAAAGTAATTTTTTTACCCACACCAGTTATTGTGGAAACATCTTCAAATAAAAAATTTTTATTATTAATTATGTTCATTTCTTAATGTATAATAAATTCTTTTATGAATGAATTAGAATTATTAAAAAATAAAATTAAATATCGATCTTCCTACAGAGGTACAAAAGAGATGGATTTATTGTTAAGTTCATTTGCATTAAAAAATGTTGATACATTGTCACATGAAGATCTTAAAAAATTTGAAGATTTTATGAATTGTAGCGACGAAGATATTAGTAATTTTTATTTAAACAAAAGACCTATTCCATCATTTAACGATAAAAAAATATTAGATTTATTTAGATTACATAAAATAAAGTAATGGCGGAGAGGGTCGGATTCGAACCCACGAACGAGTTGCCCCGTTGCTGGTTTTCAAGACCAGTGCTTTCAACCGCTCAGCCACCTCTCCTTAGATATAATTAGCATTTTAATACTATCAATAACGACAAATAACAATATGGAATTTTATTCAATCTAGTCTTGTGTTTTTTTTTGTGTTACTAAAAAAAATGCTTAAAAAACTAATAAGTTTTTATATTTTGTTAATATTATCGTTTTCAATCAACAGTTCTTTTGCAAACAATAATGAGTTTAACATATGGGTCAAAAAATTTAAGTCACAAGCTGTTAAATCTGGCGTTTCACAAAATATTGCAGATGAAGTAATGTCTAATGCGATTTTTCTTCCAAAGGTAATCGAGTACGATAGATTTCAGCCTGAATTTTACGAAGATACCCTTACTTATATTGAAAAAAGAACAAACAAAAAAAAAATAAAAAAGGGATTAGTTTTATATAAAAAAGAAAAATTAATAATAGATAGGATTGAAAAAGAATTTTTAATCGAAAAAGAATTATTACTTTCTCTTATGGGTATCGAAACTAATTTTGGTAACTATTTAGGAAAAATGGACATTGTTTCTTCATTAGCTACTTTAAGTTTTGACAAAAGGAGAAGTGAATTTTTTACAAAAGAATTAATTATTTTATTGAAACTTGTAGATCAAAAAATTATTGATAAAAAAATATTATTTGGATCTTGGGCAGGGGCTTTTGGAAATTTTCAGTTTATGCCAAGAACAATTCGAAATTATGCAATAGATTATAACAAAAACTCTACAATAGAATTAAAAAAAACAGAAGACTCATTTGCTTCAGCTGCGAACTATCTTAATAAGATTGGATGGAAAAAAAACATTCCGTGTTTTATAAAAATTGATCTAAATAAAAGTATACCAAATAAATTTCTTAACTCTTCTGCTAAAAAAATTAAGAATAAAAAAAAAGTTAAATATTTCAAAAAATATATAAAAAATTACAACGATCTTAAAATTGATAAAAATTTAGTTGCTGCAATTATAACGCCTGATATTGATATAATACCTGGTGCAAATACATACACACCAGCTTATTTAGTCTTTGCTAATTATGAAAAAGTTTTAAACTGGAATCGATCTTTGAGATTTGCTTTGGCTGTTTGTACTTTAAAAAATAGTTTTAAAAATGAAATATAAAATACTTTTACTTTTTTTGCTAGCATCTTGCACTAACAACATGCATTCAAATCAAAATAACTTTTCGCATTCAGCACAAGGTTTTGCCAAAATAGATAACGACACCTCTTCTAAGCTAAGTAATAATTCCTTTATTGCCCACAATAAATTAAAATTAGGCACTAAAATAAGATTAATTAATCCAACCAATGGTAAATCAGTAGAAAAAATTGTTAAAAAAAAAGTTGAATATGATGATTTTTACAAAATCTTAATTTCTAAAAAAATTGCAAAAGAACTAGGATTAGAACTAGATTTTCCTTACATTGAAATATATGAAATAAAAGTTAATAAATCCTTTGTTGCAAAAAAAGCAATTACCGAAAATATTGAAAAAAAAATAGCAAATAAAGCTCCAGTAACTAAAATTAATATTGATAATTTGAGCAAGTCATCAAAAGTCCCCCTCAAAAAAAAAAAAAATTACTCCATCTTAGTAGCCGAATTTTATAGCCTAGAATCTGCTGAATTGTTAAAAAAAAGATTAATGTCTATTTTAATAAACTCAAATTATAAACTAATATATATTATAAAAAAGAATGAAAAATCTTATAAATTATTAATGGGCCCATATAACACTATAAACAAACTTAAAAATGACTACATTGTTTTAAATGATTCAAATTTTGAAGATTTAGATATTATAATTAATGACTAATTATTTTAAAATTCTTATAATTTTTTTTTTACTATCAATTAATATAGTTCAGGCTAAACCCAATATTAAAGCTAGAACTGCAATTCTTATTGACTACCAGTCAGGTAAAATTCTCTATGAGCTTCAACCAGATCATAGTATCCATCCAGCTTCTATGACAAAAATAATGACCACGATAATTGCTTTTGATTTATTGACGCAAGAAAGAATTTCATTAGATGATAAAGTTACAATATCAGAAAAAGCCTGGAGAATGTCTCAAGCCGGTTATTCTTCGATGTTTATAATGATTAACGATGAAATTTCAATTGAAGACTTACTTAAAGGAATAATTATAGTCTCGGGTAATGATGCTTGTGTTGCATTAGCAGAAGGTATTGCCGGTACAGAAGAAAACTTTGTTTCCTTGATGAATGACAAGGCAAAAGAAATTGGAATGACATCAACTAATTTTGCAAACACATCTGGAATAAACAATCCTGATAATTATTCAACTGTTAGAGATATTGCTTTAATGTCTGCGTATTTGATAAAAAATTATCCATATTATTATGAATATTTCAAAGAAACTGAATTTACTTGGGACCGTACAGGCGGAGATCCTATTACACAAGGTAACAGAAACTCATTAATATACAAAAATATAGGAGTTGACGGAATCAAAACTGGACATTTAGCAGTAGAAGGATATTCACTTGCTAGTTCTATAAAAAAAAAAACTCGAAGACTAATAGCGGTTGGTAGTGGATTTAAAACAAGTTCTTTAAGAACAAGTCAATCAAGAAAATTATTATCTTGGGGTCTCACAAATACTTCTACATATGAAATATCAAAAAAAAATGAAACTCTTTTTAAAATTAAAACATGGCTCGGTCAAAATGAAACTATCTCCGGATACACAAAAGAAGACATCTATATAACAATAGATAAAAAAGATTATAAATATTTCAATACTTTTATTGAATACACAGGTCCCATTAAAGCTCCAATAAAAAAAGATAAAGAGATTGCCATTATTAAGGTTTATAAAAAAGACGAGCTAATTAAAAGCACTCCAGTTTACGCTGTTCAGAATATTAAAAAAATTAATTTTATACTAAGTCTCCTTACTTCATTTAATTATATGATTTGGGGAGATGCTTAAAAGAAAATTTTTTTTTATCGTTTTTGAAGGCATTGAAGGAACAGGTAAAAGCTATCAAATAAATAAGCTTTATAGCAATCTAAAAAAAAAAAAAATTAACGTTATTAAAACCAGGGAACCAGGAGGCTCATCTACAGCTGAGCAGATAAGAAATTTAATTTTTTCAAAAAAGGCGAGTAAATTTGATAAAATTACTGATTATTATTTAATGAACGCTGCTAGAAATGAACATGTTAAAAAAACTTTATTAGTTGCTAAAAAACAAAAAAAAATAGTAATTTCTGATCGTTTCACTGATTCTACATATGCATATCAAGTTATAGGTAATAAAATTAATAAAAAAGTTAATTTAATTAATCAAAAATACATTTTAAAAGATTTAAAGCCAAACTTAACAATAGTGCTTAAAGCAAACTTTAACTCTATTTATTCTAGAATAAAGAAAAGAAAAAATAACAACAAGTTTGATATGTTAAAAAAAAATTTTTATAAAAAAGCTCAAAATGCTTATTTGCTATTAGCCAAAAATAAAAAAAATTATCTAGTATTTGACTCCTCAAAAAATTCAACTGAATTAGAAAAAAAAATATTTAATATCGTGTTAAATAATGTCAGATAATCAACAATGACTACATCCACTAATTTAAACCAATTACATTCTATAAAATTAATAGGATTAGATTCTTATTTTAACGAAATGGTAAGACTTTATGAAGAAAAAAAGTTACCAAAAGTTCAACTTTTAAATGGAAAAAAAGGAATAGGAAAGTTTACTTTAATATTTCATTTTATTAATTATGTTTTTTCTAAAAATGAAACAACATCGTACGACTATAATAAAAAAACTATAAATATTAACTCACTTTTCTACAAGTCACTTTTAAAGAAAATGTCACAAGATGTTGTTTTTATACAAGCTGAACCAAACAAAAATATCAAAATTGAAGAAATTAGATCGTTAAAATCCACATTAGCAAATTCATCTCTCTCTGGTAATCCGAGATTTATAGTCATTGATGAAGTTGAATTTTTGAACCATAATTCAATTAATGCTCTTTTAAAATCACTTGAAGAACCCTCTAATAATAATTTTTTTATTTTAATTAACAGTCAACAAGCTGATCTGATTGAAACAATTTCATCAAGATGTTTAAAGAATAATATTTTTCTAAATTCAGCCCAAAAAAATGATGTTATAAATCATCTTATTAAAGAAAGAAAAATTGACAATTTAATAGACACTAATAGTAATTTAAGTCCTGGTCTTTTCCTTAAATTCAACGAAATATATACCGAGTATAAAATAAGTAAAAATGACAATTTATATATTAAACTTAATGTGTTGATAGGTGGTTTTAAAAAAAACAAAGACAAATCTTTGATAAGTTTAGTTTATTTTTTAATAGATTTTTTTTTCTATAAAAAAATTAAAAATAATAACAATGAAATAGAATTTTTATTAGATACAAAATCAAGTATAATAAAAATTATTAATGATTTTGTTCAATTTAATTTAAATATAAATACAGTTCTAAATTCAATTGAAATTAAATTAAACAATGTCTAAAAAAAATTTTTTTATTACAACTCCAATTTATTATCCTTCTGGCAACCCTCATATGGGACATGCTTATTCTAGTATTGTTGCAGATGTTTTTGCTAGGTTTAAAAGATTAGAAGGCAAAAATGTTTTTTTCTTAACAGGAACAGACGAGCATGGGTTAAAAATACAACGCGAAGCTGAAAAAAACAATAAAGATGTTAAACTTTTTTGCGATGAAGTTTCCAATAAATTTAAAGATCTTGCTAAGAATTTAAATCTTTCAATTGATGATTTTATAAGAACAACAGAAGAAAGACATCATCGTTCTGTTCAAGCTATATGGAACAAACTACTTGAATCCGGTGACATTTATTTATCTAAATATGCTGGGTGGTATTCAGTATCAGATGAAGCCTATTATACTGAAGATGAAATAATTAACGATAATAAAAAAAAAATATCTAAATCTTCTGGCTCAACTGTTGATTGGTTTGAAGAAGAATCATATTTTTTTAAATTATCTGCATGGCAAAATAAACTTTTAGAACACTATAAAAAAAATCCTAATTTTGTTTCTCCGCTATCTAGAAATAATGAGATAGTAAATTTTGTTAAAGGTGGGTTGAATGATCTTTCTGTAAGTAGAACCTCTTTTAAATGGGGGATCCCCGTTCCAAACAATAAAAAACATATTATTTATGTTTGGCTTGATGCGCTTACTAATTACATTAGTGCCTTAAATTTTCCCAAAATAGAAGACAGTTTATACAAAAGCTTTTGGCCTGCAGATATTCATGTCATAGGCAAAGATATACTTAGATTCCACGCAGTTTATTGGCCGGCTTTTTTGATGGCTGCTAAACTACCTCTTCCATTGAAAGTATTTAGTCACGGATGGATTCTCTCTGACAAAAAGAAAATGTCTAAATCTTTAGGTAATATTTTAGACCCTCTTGATATTATAAATAAATACGGCATTGACCAACTCCGTTATTATTTAATAAAAGAAGTTTCTTTAGGAAATGATGGAAATATTTCTATGGAAAATTTAAAAAATTGTATCAACAATGATTTGGCAAATAATTTTGGTAATTTGTGTCAAAGGGTTTTTAGTTTTATAGAAAAAAATTGTGATGGAAAACTACCAAAGCCAAAAATTTTACAAAAAGAAGATAACGATCTTCTAAACAATTTAGTGAATAAAATTCCAAAATTAATTTCGTATATGGATACACAAGATCTTAATAATTATATTAAAAAAGTTGTTGAATTTTCATTTGAGGCGAACAAATATTTTAACGATTTCCAACCATGGGCATTAAAAAAAACTAATATTGATAGAATGAATACCATTCTATTTACAGTAGTTTCTCAAATTAAAAATATTAGCATTTTACTAAACCCAATTATTCCAATAAGTAGTGATAAAATTTTAGATATAATGAATTTAAATAAAAATGATAGAATGATAGCAGCGATTAGCACGAATGATATTTTCAACCATGATTTAAAATTTAAAAAAATTTCAATTCTTTTCAAAAAAATAGAAGATGATAATTGATTCTCATTGTCACTTAGAGCATGAGCCAATGATTTCTAAACTAAAAGAAGTAATTGATAGAGCAAAAAAAAACAATGTGAAGTACTTCCTTAGCATTTCAACTACAGATGAAAGTTTTGATAAAATTCTTCAAATTGTTGAAAATCATAAAGATGTATATGGTACTTATGGAATTCACCCACACGAAACAAAAAATTATCAATCACTCTCTTCAGAAAAAATTATTAAAAAAATAAAATTAAATAAAAAAATTATTGGTATTGGTGAATCTGGACTTGATTATTATTATGAATATTCTAATCCTGTAGTTCAAAAAAAAATATTTATAGAACATATTAAAGCGGCACAATCCCTAAACATACCACTAATAGTTCACACACGATCTGCAGAAAGAGATACATATGATATTTTGAAATCTGAAATGAAGAATAAAGATATAAAAATTTTAATTCATTGTTTCACTGGATCAAAAACTTTTGCGCACAAACTAATAGATTTAGGTTGCTATATATCTGCTAGTGGCGTGGTTACTTTTAATAATTCAAAGGATTTAGCAGACACATTTCTTTCCTTACCAAATGATCGAATATTAGTTGAAACAGATTCGCCTTATTTGTCTCCAGAACCATTAAGAGGTAAACCAAATGAACCTTCACATATTATACACACTGTTAATTTTTTAGCTAAATTAAAAGGTATAGAACCATCTCTTTTCGAAAAAAAAACATCGTCAAATTTTTTTAAACTATTTGGAAATTTAAGTTGAAAAATAAGTTTACTATTCTAGGCTGTGGCAGTTCACTAGGCTCACCTTGGATAACTAATTACTGGGGTAATTGTAATAAAAAAAATAAAAAAAATATAAGAACTAGATGTTGTGCTCATTTTCAATATAAAAATATATCGACTTTGATAGATACTTCTCCTGATTTAAAGACTCAATTTAAACATAATAATATTAAAAAAGTAGATGCTGTTATATACACACATGAACATGCAGATCAAACTTCTGGTATATTTGAACTGAGACCTTTTTTTTGGAAAAATAAAAAAAAAATTGATATTTTTGGAAGTAAAAAAACGATTAAAGAATTGAGAGATAAATATGATTTTTGTTTTAAATCAAAGCAAGGTTATACCCCTATAGCTAAAGACCACACTATTAAAAGTAGTTTTTTTATTAAGAAAAATAAAAATAAAATTAAGATTAACTCATTTGAAGTAGAACACGGTTTAATCAAAGCCACCGCATATATAATTAATAAGACAGCATACCTAAGCGACTGCAGTCATATTCCAGATAAATCAAAACATTTTTTGTTTGATTTAGACTGTCTAATAATTGATTGCTTACGTGTTAAATTTCATCCTGGACATTTTAATCTAGCTACAGCGTTATCTTTATCTAAAGAATTAAAACCTAAAAAAACTATACTTACAAATTTACACGTTGATTTTGATTATGAAAAACTTAAAAGAAAATTACCTTCAAATATCCTTCCTGCATTTGATGGTATGAGTTTTAATTTTTAAGTTCTTCTTCTATTAAAGAAATAAATTTTTTAGATGATGGGCTTGTTATTGAAGCAAATGTATCAGCCACCTTTCCGTTTTTGCCAATAATTATTTTGTGAAAATTCCACTTTGGTATGGCCCCGGAGCCATAATTTTTCTTTGCCCATAAAAAAAATGGGTGTGCATTTGTGCCAATGACGTTTAATTTTTCAGTGATTGGAAAATCAATGCCGAAAGTAGTCTCACAAAATTCCTTAATTTCTTTGTTTGACCCTGGTTCTTGCCTAAAGTTATTAGAAGGCACACCTATAACCATTAGATCTTCGTCTTTGTATGTGCTCCACAAAGCTTGCAAGCCCTTATATTGATTAGTGAAACCACATCTACTAGCCACATTTACCACTATAATAACTTTGTCCTTATAATCGGCTAAATTTATTGAGTTTCCTTCAACTCCTTTAAAAGAAAATTTAGTTGCAAGTTGGTCATATTGAGCATTAACTTTTGTAAAAAAACTAAACATAATTATAAATAAAGTTATTATTTTCTTCATACAGTGTTATTAACAACTTTTAACAATGCATTAAAAGGTAAAAGAATACAATTAAACCTTTCCTTATATTTTTTTTGAAATAATTTTCTGAATGGCTTGTATTTTTTCTTAAGTACAATTTTTTTGTTTATATATGACATATTAATTTCATTTACGTCATTTCGCAAATTTTCAACATTTGTTTTTTTTATTATTTTTGAAAGTAGGCTTGCAGAAGCTTGGCAAAATATACATGATTCTGTATCGTAAAGCATTCTTACAACTTTATTATTAGATATTTCAATTTCTACAGTAATTACGTCACCACAAATTTTATTTTTAGACGTTGCCACAAAACCAGAATTTTCAGTAATACCACAATTACTTGTATCAGATGCAATTTTAATTATTTCAGGACTAATCATTTTTTTTTGTTGAAAACATAAGTAAGAAATACCCCAATATTGTTGATAGAAGTGAACCACTTAAAACCCCAATTTTTACACCATCTACATACATTGGTGAGTTTGCGAATGCTAAATTTCCAACGAACAAGCTCATTGTAAAACCTATGCCAGTAAGAACAGAAACTGCATATAAAGCCATCCAATTTGAATTATTTGGTTTTTGTGCAAGATTTAATTTTACTGATATGTATGAAAATAAGAACACACCTATTTGTTTTCCAAAGAATAAACCACATAAAATACCAAGCGGAACTGGATTTAGTAATGAGTTTAAATTGACCCCATTTAATGACACACCAGCATTTGCAAATGCAAAAAGTGGCATTATGCCAAAAGCTACATATGGCGCAATAGAGTGTTCTAATTTTAATAATAAAGATTTATTTTTATTTTTTTTGTCATGAGGAATTAGAAGTGCGAGTAAAACTCCCGCTATAGTAGCGTGAATTCCTGATTGATGAGTAAACTCCCACAATAAAATTCCAACTAGTAAGTAGGGTATAAAAGCACGTACGTTAAATTTATTTAACGTCACTAATACCAATACTGCAGCTAACATAAGTAATAGGTAATGAACTTCGATATTGCCAGAATAAAAAAAAGCTATAATAACAATTGCACCTAAATCATCGATAATAGCTAAAGCTGTTAAAAAAATTTTTAATGAAATAGGAACTCTTTTCCCAAGTAAAGATAAAACACCTAACGAAAAAGCAATATCAGTAGCAGATGGTATGGCCCAACCATTTAAAGTTTCTGGAGAATCTATATTAATTACTATGTAGATCCCTGCAGGGACTACCATGCCCCCCACAGCACCAATAATGGGTAATAGAGCTTGTTTGGGATTTGATAGCTCTCCTTGAACTATTTCTCTTTTAATTTCTAAAGAGACTAGGAAAAAAAAAATTGTCATTAAAACATCGTTTATCCAATGAATAACACTTAATTTTAAAACGAAACTTCCTATTCCTAAACTTACATATTTTTGTAATACATTAAAATAAACCTCTTCAAAATCACTATTACTTATTACCAAAGCTATAGTTGCAGCAAAAAGTAAAATTAAACCTGATGCAGATTCTAGTTTAAAAAATTCTTTAAACGGTTTTGTAAGAACATTAATCATTTTTTAAACAATGTCTCCAATATATATCCCTAACGATAGTGCTGTTTCAACTAACGCATCATTTCTTTCTACATTTTTATATGTAGAAATTGCATTAGAAATTGGTACGTCAATAACTTTTCTGTCTTTCCAAGCAACCATTCTATCGAATTTGTTTTTCTGTAAAAGATCTACGGCATATACTCCAAATGCACTAGCTAAAATTCTGTCGTTATGAGTGGGTGGCGCTCCCCTTTGTACGTGACCTAATGCTGTAACTCTACATTCAATATCTGTTCTAGACATAATTTCATTTGCAATATAATCCCCAATTCCACCCAAACGTTTTTGCCCATCTTTATATTCATGAATAACTTTTTCACCATTTTCTTTTTTTACTGCTTCAGCAACAACAACCAAAGAATGTTTTAAATTTATTTCTTTCATTTTGTTTAATTTATTAACGATACTTTTGAATGTATATTTTATTTCTGGGAGTAAAATTATGTCAGCACCACCAGCTATACCTGAGCTCAAAGCAATATGGCCTGCGTCTCTTCCCATAACTTCTAAAATCATCGATCTACTATGACTCACAGCTGTTGAGTGTAAATTATCCAGTGCTTGAGTTGCCACTTGAACAGCAGTATCAAAACCAATCGAGCTTTCAGTAGCTCCTACATCGTTGTCGATAGTTTTTGGAATTGCCACTATATTTAAATTTCCTTTTTTAGCTAAATTTTGTAAAATTTGCATACTTCCATCACCTCCAATAATAATCAAACCATCTAGTTCAAGCTGTCTATATCCTTCAATTATCATTTGAGTTTGATCTATAGATTTCCCATTTTGATCTAAAGAGTTAATTGTGCTAGCCTTATTTGTTGTGCCCAAAAAGGTTCCACCTTGCTTTAACAAATAGCCAGAAAAAGTTTCTCTTGTTAGCTCAACATAGTCAAGTGGACGTTGTAAAAATCCAGTAGTTCCATTTTTTATGCCAAATACAGTCATATTGTATTTATTCTTTGCTCTAAAAAAAATAGATCTAATTGCTGCATTTAAGCCACCACAGTCACCACCACTTGTGAGAATACCAATTTTTTTCATAATTATTATTTTTGTAAGATTTAATTATATATCAAAAAATGTTTCAATTGCCAAAAAGTCTTATTTAACTTATATAATCAATCAATCGGGGCGTAGCGCAGCCTGGTAGCGCATCTGGTTTGGGACCAGAGGGTCGCAGGTTCAAATCCTGCCG
>Ga0307986_10001917_pt1 | contig 15011 bp, 15 predicted proteins | sample EllFjometageno82_FD_203170 | JGI IMG/M metagenome (GOLD analysis project Ga0307986, IMG submission 203170) | Marine microbial communities from Ellis Fjord, Antarctic Ocean - #82 | ecosystem: Environmental > Aquatic > Marine > Unclassified | place: Southern Ocean | collected 2014-10-09
ACTTTTTTAGCTGAAGAGATTAAACTAGCTTTAACATGCTCAACTGCTGCATCTATCCCTCTTTTAACATCCATAGGATTCATGCCTGCTGTTACATATTTTACACCTTCTTTAACTATTGCTTGAGCTAAAATGGTTGCTGTAGTTGTTCCGTCACCAGCTTCCTCATTTGTTTTGTTGGCGACTTCTTTAACCATTTGAGCACCCATGTTTTCAAATTTATCTTCTAGGTCAATTTCTTTTGCAACCGAAACACCATCTTTAGTAATTCTAGGTGCTCCATATGATTTGTCTATCACAACATTTCTTCCTTTTGGTCCAAGAGTAACTTTTACTGTGTTCGCAAGAATATCAACACCTCTTATCATTGCCGCTCTAGCTTCAGAGTCGAATTTTATAATTTTCGCCATTTTATTTTCTCCTTTAAATTAAAATTATTTTCCTGAAATACCCATAATGTCAGACTCTTTCATTATGTTGTATTCTTTACTATCGATTTTGATTTCAGTTCCAGACCATTTGCCAAAAAGAACCTTGTCTCCAACTTTCACATCCATTGGAATTAGTTTTCCATCTTCAGTTTTTGCTCCACTACCGACAGCAATAACTTTACCTTCCTGAGGCTTTTCTTGTGCTGTATCGGGTATAATTATTCCTCCAGCAGTTTTTTCACTACTGTCTAAAACTTCTATTAATACTCTATCGTGCAACGGTTTAAATTTCATAAATTCTCCTTTTAATATGCGACTCATATAGCTACTAGCCATGCGATTTCAAGGTTAGTAAAAAAAATAAGTAGGGTAAAAAACCAGAGAAATTGTGTTTTTTATAAGTTATACCTCCCATAATGACTAAGAATTTAGATAAAGAAGGTTTAAAATCAATTATTGATAATTATGACATTTTTTATATTGATTTGTGGGGTGTAGTTCACAACGGAATATCTCTACATAAAAATGCAATTGTTGCTTTAAAAGAAATTACCAAAGCAAAAAAAGATTATGTCCTTTTAACAAATGCCCCAAGGCCAAACAAAATAGTTAAAGCATTTTTAGAAAAAATGGGTATGAAAAAAGAAGTTAGAGAAAAAGTTTATTCATCAGGTGAAGCTTCGTTAAATTATCTTAAAAAAAATTACCTAGAGAAAAAATTTTATCATATAGGCCCTCCAAAAGATTTTGATTTATTTGTAGAATTTGAAAATAATAAAGAAAAAAACATTTCAGAAAGTACTTATTTTTTGTGTACAGGTCTATTTGAACACAAGGACGAAGACTTAAATTATTATAAAGAATTATTTAAAGATCATATTAATAAAAAAATGATTTGTACTAACCCAGATTTAATTGTGGATAGAGGAAGTAAAAGAGAATTATGTGCAGGGTCAGTAGCCTTAGTTTTTGAAAAAATGGGGGGAGAAGTAATATATTTTGGAAAACCATTTCCAGAAGTGTACAATCAATCAATCAACAATAAAGAAAAAAAAGTTTTATCAATAGGTGATAATTTAAATACAGATATTAAAGGGGCTAATCTTTTAAACTATGATTCATTATTAATATTAAATGGCATCCATAAAAATGAAATAAAAAAAGATGGAATAGAAGTGGTATCAAAGAAATATGAAGTTATAACAAACTTTATTCAAACAGAGCTTAGATGGTAAAGTATGAAATTATATAAAAATTTTAATATTTCTAAAAATCATAAAAAATCAATAATTCTTATTGGAAACTTTGATGGGGCTCACAAGGGTCATCAAAAATTATTTAAATTAGCAAATAGCTATAAAAAAAAATTTGAATTAAATATTGGTGTTGTCACTTTTGAACCTATGCCAAAAATGTATTTTAATAAGAAGATAAAAAATTTTAGACTTTCAAGTATTAATCAAAAAAATAAAATACTAAAGGGTTTAGGAGTAAATTTTATAATTACAAAAAAATTTGATGAAAATTTTTCTAAGATTAAATCAGAATTTTTTATCAAAGAAGTTTTATTTAAAAAATTAGAAGCGAAATATATATTTGTTAGTAATAATTTTAGATTTGGAAACAAAAGAGAAGGAGATGTTAAGCAGTTAATAAAAAATGAAAAAATTTATGATTACAAAATAATAAAACCTCAACCGTTAATATTAGGTAAGAAAGTCATCTCATCAACGTATATTAGACTTTTATTAGAAGAGGGTAATTTAAAAAAAGCTAATAAAGCTTTAACTAGAAATTGGACAATTGAGGGAATTGTTAAAAAAGGCAGGCAACAAGGAAAAAAAATTGGTTTTCCAACCTGCAATATTGATATTAAGGATTATGTAATTGCAATGCCAGGGGTATATGCGGTTAGTGTTAAACAAAAAAACTCAAAGAAACCCTTAAAAGCAATAGCAAACCTAGGTTATAGGCCTACATTTAATCAAAAAAAAATTTTATTAGAAGTTCATATTTTTAATTTTTCTGGAAATCTTTATAATAAGTATTTATCAGTTGAGTTCATAAAATTTATAAGAAAAGAAAAAAAATTTAACAATGTTAATCAACTAAGAAAACAAATTCAAAGTGATTTAAAGATAGCTAAAAAAATTTAAAATGAGTAAAGAAAATATTAATCTACCCAAAACTGCCTTCTCGATGAAGGCTAATTTGCAGAACAAGGAACCTGAAATCTTAGAATACTGGAAAAAAATTGATCTTTATAAGGAGTTAAGAAAATCAAAGAAAGGAAAAGAAAAATTTATACTTCATGATGGTCCTCCATATGCAAATGGAAATATTCATATGGGTACTGCTTTAAATAAAATTCTAAAAGATATAATTGTTAAGTTTCATCAAATGGATGGAAAAGATTCTGTTTATGTTCCAGGGTGGGACTGTCACGGGCTACCTATTGAATGGAAAATTGAAGAAGAATATAAAAAAAATAAAAAAAACAAAAATGAAGTCCCAGTAACAGAATTTAGAAAAGAATGTAGGACATTTGCAGAAAAATGGATTGAAGTTCACAAAACACAATTTAAGCGCTTAGGCGTTATTGGTGATTGGGAAAATCACTATACTACCATGAGTTTTGATGCAGAAGCACAAATTGTAAGAGAGTTAGGTAAATTTTTAAAAGAAGGGAGTCTTTATAAGGGGTTTAAGCCAGTGCTTTGGTCTACTGTAGAAAAAACTGCATTAGCAGATGCTGAAGTAGAATATCAAGATCATAAATCTGATACAATTTATACTGCCTTTCCAGTTACTAAGTCTAGTCTGAAAGAACTTGAGGGAACAGAAGTTGTTATATGGACAACAACACCTTGGACTATACCCGCCAATAAAGCTCTAGCTTACAATCAGGCTTTAAATTATTTGATAATCGAATTGGAGGACGTTGGAGATTTTAAAAATAAAAAAATAGTAATTGCAGAAGCGTTATTAGAATCGGTCATTAAGGATTGTAATATTAAAAATTATAAAGAAATTAAAAAATTTAATGGTAAAGAATTTAAAGATACAGTTTGTAGCCATCCATTTTTAGAACTTGGTTATGATTATGAAATACCAATGCTAGAAGCAAGGTTTGTTACAACAGAACAAGGAACGGGAATTGTTCACTGTGCACCCAGCCACGGTCCAGATGATTTTAATCTTTGTTTAAATCATGGCATTAAAGCAATAGAGACTGTTGATGGAGATGGTAGATATACTAAAAACCTTCCGTTGTTTGAAGGCATACATATTTTTAAAGCAAACCCGATTGTAATTGAGAAGCTAAAAGAAAAAAAAAAATTATTATCGAATGGAGAGTTAATTCATTCATACCCTCATTCATGGAGATCAAAAGCCCCACTTGTTCATAGAGCAACGCCGCAATGGTTTATTTCTATGGAAAGCCATGACTTGAGAAAAAAAGCATTAAAAGCTCTCGATGAAACAACGTTTTACCCAAGTAAAGGAAGAGAAAGAATAAAGGCAATGATAGAGGCAAGACCAGATTGGTGTGTTTCTAGACAAAGGGTTTGGGGAGTGCCGTTGCCAATATTTACCCACAAAAAGACGAAAGAGATTTTAGTTGATGACACAGTGAATGAGAATATTGCAAATATTTATGAAAAAGAAGGTTCTGACTGTTGGTTTTCTGATGATCCACAAAGGTTTTTAGGAGATAAATATAAAGCAGAAGATTATGATAAAACTAATGACATTGTAGAGGTTTGGTTTGATAGCGGGTGCACCCACGCATTTGTTTTAGAAAAAAGAGAGGATCTTCAGTGGCCAGCATCGATGTACCTTGAGGGATCTGACCAACATAGGGGATGGTTTCACTCATCACTATTAGAATCTTGTGGAACAAGAGGAAGAGCTCCATACGATTCAATTTTATCACATGGCTTTGTAGTAGATGGCAAAGGTCTAAAAATGTCTAAATCTTTAGGAAATGTAATCGCACCTGAGGATATCCTAAAAAAATATGGAGCCGATATTTTAAGAATATGGGTAGCATCATCAAATTATGCAGAAGATTTAAGAATAGATTTTTCTATTTTAGAGCAGCACGCAGATTCTTACAGAAAAATTAGAAATACATTTAGATACTTACTTGGAAATATTAATGATGATTTTAAAAAAATTGAGATTGAAAAATTAGATTTAAACCAGCTACCAGAATTAGAGCGGTATATGCTTCATAGAGTATACAATTTAAATGAAAGTTATAAAAACTACTTTAAATCATATGACTTTCATAATCTCTATAAAGAGCTATTAAATTTTTGTACTTTAGATTTATCTGCTTTTTACTTTGACATAAGAAAAGACACTTTGTATTGCGATCCAAAGGAATCAAAAAAAAGAAAAAACAGTATAATTGTTCTAAATATTATTCTAGAATCGTTATTGAAATGGTTTGCACCCATTCTTTCATTTACAACTGAAGAAATTTTTACATTAATCAACAAAGATAAAAAAAGTATTCATCTTGAGGAGTTTATTAATTTCCCGAAATCATTTGAAAATATTAAATTAAATGAAAAATGGATTGAACTAAAAAAAATTAGAGATATTTGCAATATTAGTATTGAGGAGAAAAGAGCCAGCAAAGAAATAGGCTCTAGCCTTGAGGCAAGTTTAACAATCAACATAAATAATGAAAAATATAAGTATATTGAAAATATAGATTTAGCAGAGCTGTGTATTACATCGGAAGTAAAAATTATAAAAACAAATGACAAAGAAATTAAAATAGAAGCAAAAAAAGCTGAGGGAGAAAAGTGCACAATCTGCTGGAAAATAAGTAAAAATGAGTGCGATAGACACGTGATCTGAAAAAGAAAATGAAATCAGAAAATAAAAAAAAATTTATTCACAGTTCATTGATAATTTTGATAATTTTTTTTTTAGATAGGCTTTCAAAAATATATATACTATCCATCTTAAAGGTTAACGGCTCAGTTGATATTTTTGTAACGAAATATTTAAATATTTATTTAATTTGGAATGAAGGAATTGCATTCGGTTTATTATCATTTGATCAAAGCAATATATATAATGCAATGACAGGGCTCATAGGGGTTATCTCGATAGTAGTTTTGATATTAATCGTAAAAACAGACGATGTAAAATTTTATTTTTACTCATTTGTTTTTGGTGGAGCAATAGGTAATTTTTTTGATAGATTGTACTACTCGGCTGTGCCAGATTTCATAGACCTACATATTAATAATTATCACTGGTTTATATTCAATGTTGCTGATATATTTATAACAGCTGGTGTGTTTTGCCTTATTTTAGTTGAATTAATTTTTAATAAATCTTTAGATAATGAAAAAAAATAAAATATTATTAATTTTGGTTTTATGCTTTACTCTAACAGCGTGTCAATCAGTTAAAGATGGACTAAGTGGAAATAAATCTAATAATAGTGATGAGTTTTTAGTGCAAAAAAAGAGTCCTTTAGTTTTGCCACCTAATTATTTAAAACTACCAAAGCCAAAAGATTCAGCAACAGAGATTGAAGAGCTGTCTTTAAATCAAGATGATCTTGATATTCAAAAATTGCTTGGTATTGAAGAAGAATCGAAAAAATTACCATCAACAAAAAATGGAGATGCAGAGGAATTTGTATTAAGAAACATTAAAAAATAATTAATGCTAACTAAAAATATTAACCTTAAGAATTTTCATTTAAAAAAAATTAATAAAAAAGTTAAACAAGATTTAAAAAAACTTTTAAAAGAAAAAAGTACAATATTAGACTCACTATCAACCAACTATAAAAATAGTTATTCAAAAAAAAATATTTTAAATTCACAAAATTATAAAAATATAAGAGTTATTGGCATGGGAGGTTCTATACTTGGAACAGAAGCAATTTTTGATTTTTTAAGACCTAAAATAAAAAAAAGTTTTGAATTTATAAATAACCTCGAAACAGGTAAAATTTTTCAATTAAAAAAAAGTAAGAGTGTAAATTTAATAGTTTCTAAATCAGGGAATACGTTAGAAACAATATCTAATTCAAATATATTCATAAAAAAAAATGATAAAAATATCTTCATAACTGAAAATAAACCAAGCTACCTTTTTTTGTTAGCCAAGAAACTAAAGGCTGAAGTAGTTCATCATAACAATTTTATAGGAGGGAGATTTTCAGTATTATCTGAGGTTGGTATGCTTCCAGCGGAATTAATGGGATTTAATCCAAAGAAATTTAAACAGTTAAATACTCTAATTAAGAGTCAAAAATTTGTTAACTCATTATTAATTAATGTTAGCAACACATTATTTTTTTTAAGAAAAAAAAAATTTAATTCTATAATTCTTAATTACGACAAAAGCTCCAACAATTTCTTTAAATGGTATCAACAGCTGCTAGCAGAAAGTTTGGGAAAAAAAGGAAAAGGAATCTTGCCACTATTATCTACAATGCCTAAAGACAATCATAGTCTTATGCAATTTTATTTAGATGGACCTAAAAATAATTTCTATACATTTTTCCATGTTAATGAGAAAAATTCCTCAAAAATTATAAATAATAAGATTTTACCCACTCATAATTATTTGAAAAACAAAGATCTAAATCAAATAATTTATGCTCAAAAAATAGCAACTGAAAATATATTTCTAAAAAAAAAAATACCGTTTAGAAGTTTTGAAGTTAATTTAAGAAGTGAAAAAACTCTGGGGGAATTATTTAGTTTTTTTATTTTAGAAACTATATTGTTAGCTAGAGCCCTAAAACTAGACCCTTACAACCAACCCTCTGTAGAATTAATAAAAACAGAAACTAAAAAAATTTTAATCTAAATATAATTACCAAAAATTACTTTAGATATTCCATAAGATTTCTCCTCAATTATATTGAATTTTTCAGGGAATTCGTCAAATTCTTTTTTATGTCTGTGAATGATTATTACACCTTCATCTTTTAATAAATTAGATTGAAATATATTTTCAAGTATCTTGAGTAGTTTTTTTTCTTTATATGGAGGATCTAAAAAAATGACATCAAATTGATTTTGAAAGATTTTAAAGCTTGAGCTGTTATTTATATCCTTCTCAACTATCTGAGATTTTTTTTCGTAATTTAGATCAGCAATATTTTTTTTTAAAATAGGTAAAACTTTTTTATAGTTTTCCACAAATGTTACATGTTTAGATGCTCTCGACAAGCATTCCAAACCAAAAGAGCCTGTCCCCGAAAATAAGTCTAGAATATTTGCACCCTCTAGTGCAACACCAAATTTATTTGAATGAGTAATTATATTAAATATAGATTCTTTGGTTAAATCTTTTAGCGGTCTAGTCAGTAGGTCTTTTGGTTCGTACAGCTTTTTACCTTTCGATGTTCCAGATATTATTCTCATTAATCTATTACTTTATAACCTATATCTTTACGATAAAAGCCATCATCCCAAGAGAGCTGATTTATTAAATTAAGAATTCTTGTTCTGGCTTCTAAAAAATCTTTAGATACACATACAAAGTTTAATACTCTCCCTCCACTAGAAAAAACCCCATCATTAGTTCTGGTTGTACCCGCGTGATATAAATACTCATCTGTATTTAGTTTAATCTTTTCTATATCCTTTATTAGTAAATTTTTTTTAAAAGTATCTGGGTATCCTTTCGAACATACCACAATACACAAGCTTTTTTTCTCATGCCATTTTATTACACATTGATCTAATTTCCCCTCACAACATGCTAAAAAAATATTTAGTAAACTTGAATTAAGCTTTGGTAGAATTGTTTGACACTCTGGATCTCCCATTCTAACATTGTATTCAATTAAGTAAGGATCTCCTTTTATAATCATTAAACCTACATACAAAAAACCTTTATAGTTTGTTCCAATTTCTTTTAATCCTCTTATTGTTGGTTCTATTATTCTATCAATAATCTTTTTTTCTAATTCATCATTGATTAGTCTTGAAGGAGAATAAGCACCCATACCTCCAGTATTTTTCCCAAAATCACCCTCCAAAACTCTTTTGTGATCTTGTGCTGTTCCAAATGTTTTTATGGTTTTACCATCAGTTACAATAAAATAACTCATCTCCTCACCTACAAGAAATTCTTCGATAAGTAGATTGTTGGCAACACCAAATTTACCATTAAATATTTCATTTATTGCTATTTCTGAATCAGTTTTATTATCACAAATATAAACACCCTTACCTGAAGCTAAACCATCAGCTTTTATTACAAGTGGATAATTTGTATTGTCTGAAAATTGCATTGCATCTTTAATATTTTCAAAAATACCAAATTTAGCAGTAGGTATTAGATATTTTTGGCATAACTTTTTAGTAAATATTTTGGAGCCCTCTAGTTGTGAAGCACTTTTATTTGGTCCAAACACTTTAACGTTATATTTTTCTAAGAAATCCACCATACCATTTACTAATGGCTTTTCTGGTCCGACAACTACTAGGTTAATTTTATTAGAGATTATAAAATTCTTTAATTCATTAAAATCCTCTACATTAATGGAGACGTTCTCAGCAATTTGAGATGTTCCTGCATTTCCAGGAAAGCAGTATATTTGTTTGATTTCTTTTGATTTTTTTAAAGCGAAGCAAATAGCATGTTCTCGACCACCACTTCCAATTATTCCAACTTTCATGTAATAATATATAAACTATAAATGATTAAAAAATTAGCCAAAATAAAATATTTACCTAATAATTTCCAAATTATTCAAGAAGGTGACTACGTAGTATGTGCCGTATCTGGGAAAAATATAAGATTAGAAGAGCTAAACTATTGGAATGTAGATTTACAAGAGCCATATTATTCATATGTAGAAGCTTCAATAAAAAGAGAGGAAGAAAAAAATTAATTTCACTTCCAGCGGTTATGTGACCAAATCCATTGTTCAGGATTTTTCAATATCATTTTTTCAAGTAAAATATTCAAACTCAAAGTTATAGACTCTACCGTCTCAGCACTTGAATATTCCAACGGGTCATGAATAGTTAGTGTAAAATTAACACCTTGAGTTCTTTCAATGTAAATAGGAACTATTTTACATTTAAATTTTTTTACAAATTGCGCTGGTATAGTGGTCGTAAAAGCCTCATGTTGAAAAAAATTGGACCTAACACCTTGTGAAACTCTTTGGTCAATCATTAGAGCTATAGATGTTTTTTTTTTAAAAAATGAAAGCAATTGTTTAGTCCCAGAGATTCCTTTTTTAATTTGGTTTTTGCAAATATATTTCTTTCTTATTTTCTCAATTATAAAATTTAAAAATTTATTATTAAGTGGCCTATAAATAGCAGCCAAGTTAATCCCAGATTTTTCCAAATGCATTGCCATCAATTCAAAATTATTAAAATGACCTGAAATAAATATTACAGGTTCATTACTTTCTATAATTGCGTTTAGTTTACTTTGTCCAATGATCTCAATATTGTTTTTAACTTTAGACATCCTAAACTCTTTTATAAACATATATTCAGCAAGAATTCTCCCATAGTTATGCCACATCATTTTTGATATTTTTTTAAGCTCACTTTTATTTAAATAGGGTAATGCTTTTAAAATATTAGATTCTATAATATTTTTAGATCTAAAAAACGGTCCAATAAAAGATACAATTTTTCCAGAAATGGAAGAAGCAAACCTTAAGCCTATGACTTTAAATAAAAGAAAAAAAATAAAAACTACTAAAAATTGTATAAAATATTTTATAGTTTTCATATGTGTAATTTTAAATAATCAATTAATTTATCTTCATCTTTAATAGTAATTTCTATTTCTAAAAATTTGATATCATTATTTTTATTAAAATTAATTTTTGCATAATCCTTCTCTGTAGTTAAAATTTGGGCATCCAATCTTTTTGCATACAACATTATATTATTAATATCATTTGTGTTATATTGATAGTGATCGGGAAAAATCATTTCCTTAACCACCTTTAATCTACTATTTACTACTGTCTCTTTAAAACTATCTGGATTGCCAATTCCTGAAAAAATTAAATATTTTGCATTAGTATCAAATTGGTCAATATTAATTGGCCTGTAAGTGGACTCAAAAATTGGAATATTTTTATTAAGTTTATTAATTAGGGATTTAATATTTGAGTTATCCCTTTCGTTCCCATTTAAAAAGACAGCATCGTATTTTGATATGCTTTCTATTTTTTCTCTTAAAGGTCCTGCTGGTAGTAAAAAACCATTACCAATCCATTTTAAATTATTAAAACATACAAATTTTAGATCATAATTTATAGATTTGTCCTGTAGGCCATCATCAAAAATAGCAACATCAACGCTATCTTTTATAGCTTGGTTTAATGCTTGATTCCGATTTTTCGCACAATACAAAGTTGTTTTTGAATTTAAAATTCGCTGTTCATCAATTTGATCTTTGTAAAACTTTTTTACTGTTGCAGTCCTGTATCCTAAATTTTTTAAAATTTTGTAAATTTTTATGGCAAGAGGTGTCTTTGCTGTCCCTCCCACATAAATATTTCCCACACAAATTTTTTTAATTATTCTATTTGAATTTTTTTTGTCTTTTTTTAAAAAAAAGTTATTAATAATTATGGGAAATGTTAATGGCAATAAGAGATAAGATAAAAAATTAGGTTTTTTATCATCCCAAAATTTAGGTTTTTTTAGTTTCATTAGCGATTAATAAAATAATCTATCTCATTAAAAGTGTAATTTAGAATTTTATTTCCTAGTTTTTTAATTTTAATTTCTATATTTTTTGAATTAACTTTCATATTAAATATTTCATTTATTTTAACCATTAATTGACTTGGATTCATAATTTTATTAGATACTTCATATTTTTTTAATAAAGAGTAAATTTCTTCAAAGTTCCATATATTTGGACCATGAATTACATTGCAACCATACCTGATAGCCTCGAGTGGGTTTTGCCCCCCATGATTAATTATTGAACCACCTAAAAAAACAGTTTTACAAATTTTAAAAAAAGACTTTGTTTGGCCAAAACTATTTACCAAATATATATCTGTTTGTGGATCAATTTTTTTTTTTGAATCGTGCATATGAACTTTTAAATTTAATTTTTGTATTTCACTCTTAATCTGATTAGCCCTCTGTATATGTCTTGGAATTATAATTGTTAGTAAATTCTTATATTTAGATTTAAGTTTTTTGTGTGTTTCAGCGCAAATATTTTCTTCATTATAATGTGTGCTTGATGCGCACCAAATTTTTTTTGTCTTGAATAAATTGATGGTATTTTTATCTAAATTTGTTTTATTATTTTCTGTTTGTGAAAATTTTAAATTACCAATATATTTAATTTTTCTTGCACCTAGTATCTTTAAATAATTTTTTGATTTAAGATTTGCAGACAAACAAATATCAAATTTTTGAAAAATATTTCTTGCACTAAATTTAAACATTTTCCATTTTTTAAAAGATTTATCGGTAATACGAGCATTAATCAGAACTAATGATAAAGATCTTTTTTTAATATTATTAATCATATTGGGCCAAATTTCAGAGTCTATAAATATTGCAACAGATGGCTTCCAGTAGTTTAAAAATTTATTACTATGATGATTTGTATCTATTGGAAAAAATTGATGAATTGTTTTTTTTAGTTTAAGATTGGATAAAACTTTTGAGGAACTTAATGTATTTGATGTAACTAAAATTTGCTTTATATTCCTTTGTTTCTCCAATTTTTCAATTAAAGGAATTACACTTAGTATTTCTCCAACGCTTGCTCCATGAAACCATATTAGCTTTCCTGAAATTCTTTTTTTTGTATTAATAGAAAATTTTTCTTTGAATCTTATAGGATGTTCTTTTTTTTTTAATAATCTAATTAAGATAATTAAGGGAGAAAATAAAAAAATTAAGTTGGCTAATGTTTTATAGACAAAAAGCATTAAACTTTTCTAATTTGTTTTTCATAGAAATTTTTATAGACAGTGGATTTGACTAATAGTTCTTCATGTGTCCCTTCACCAGCAACGTTCCCTGAGTCTATTACATAAATTTTATCAGAACTTAAGATTGTTGAAAGTCTATGTGCAATGACAATTGTTGTTCTATTTTTTGTTAAAAAATTTATAGCTTCTTGAATTTTACTTTCAGTTTCAGCATCTAGTGAAGAGGTGGCTTCGTCTAAAAGGATTATTTGACTTTTTTTTAGCATTGCACGGGCTATGGATAGTCTTTGTTTTTCACCACCGGATAATCTTGTTCCATTTTCACCAATAATTGTTTCATATTTATCAGGAAGTTTTTCTATAAATTCACTAGCGTAAGAATGATTTGCAACCTCTTCTATTTCCTCCTGTGTCGCATTTAGATTAGCATAAGCAATATTATTTCTAATAGTATCATCAAATAAAGTTGTATCTTGACTCACTAGTGAAATATTTTTTCTTAAAGAGCTTATTGTTGATTTATAAATAGACTGATTATCAATCTCTATATTGCCTGAATTTATGTCGTAAAATCTGGGTATTAAATTTAAAATTGTAGATTTCCCTGCACCACTATGACCAACAATAGATGTCATTTTACCACCTGATATCTTTAAATTAACAGAGTTTAAGGTAGGCTTTGTTCTTTCCTCGTCGTATTTAAAAAAAACATTTTTAAACACAATGTCTCCTTTATCTATTTTAATCTCTAAATCATATTTATTTTCAATTAGTTTTGATTTTTCGTCTATTACAGGCAATATTCGTGTAGCGGCAGATAATCCTTGGCTAATTGTAATGTTCAGAGTTGCCAGTGATCTTACAGGCTGATACGCCAACATCATTGCTGCAAGAAAAGAAAAAAAGTTATTAATATCTATCTCATTTTTTAAAACTAGTTTTCCAGAATAAAAAATCAATATTGCAATCATAATTCCTGTGAGAGTTTCCATTATTGGCGATGATCTAACAAAAATGGTAGCAATTTTTTTTGATTTTTCTTTGACATCATTTATAAATTTGTCTGCTTTTTCATTTTCATGCTTTTCTTGCTGAAATATTTTAATAAGTTTGTGATTTTTAAATAGCTCTATCAGATAGGTATTAAGCATACCTGCTTTTATCATATGTTCAGTCGCAACTTTCCCCACCCTTTTACCCAAAGACTTTGCAGCAAAGGAGGCTAGAGGGATCATTATAATTGCCACCAAGGAAAGTTTCCAGTTTTGAAAAAACATCACTGTAAGTAAGCCTATTAAAGTTAGGCTATCTTTGAACAAATTGAGAATTGCAACACTAACCAAATTGGTTATGTGACTCACATCATTAGTTAAAATTGATACAAATTTTCCTGTATGTTTATTATCAATTAATGTTGTATCAGCTGAAATTAGATTACCTAACATATCACATTGTAAATCTTTTCTAACTTCCTCTGAAACCCCTATCATTAAAACTTTTGCCAGATATAAAGACAAACCTTTAGTTGCAAATGCAATGACAATAAATAGTGGAATTATAATTATTAGAGTTTGATCTTTTTCAATAAAGATTTTTTTAATTGCAGGATCTAGAAGATATGCAATAGCAGAGGTACTTCCAGCAACCAATAAAGCAAAAAAACCTGATAATATAATCTTTTTTATATGTTTTTTTGTATAATCAGAAAAAAGTCTTTTTATGATATCAATTTTTTTCATTAGTACTTTAAATCTTTCCAATTAAGATATTAGACAAAACAATTACACCAAGTAAATTGTTACTTTTAAAAATTTTTAAAATATTTTCTGAATCTTTAAAATTAAAATTATAAATTTGGTATAAAAATAAATGCACAATTGGAATAGATAAACAAAGATAAAACATTAAATCAAACTTCATAAAAAAACCTGTTGCAATTAGAGATATTATAAAAATTGAATAACACATTGTTAAAAATAATTTTGGATTTTTTTTAAATTTTATTGATGTTGATTTTACTCCTATTATTTCATCATCTCTGATATCTTGATATCCGTATATTGTGTCGAAACCTAGTGTCCAAAATATGGCTCCTATATAAAGTATTATTGGTACTAATACTATTTGATTTGTAATGCAAACCCACCCAAGAATTAAACCATAATTAAAAGTAATTCCTAAAAAAAGCTGTGGCCAGTATGTATATCTTTTCATTAGAGGATAACTGAATGCTAAAGGCATGGAGCCTAAAGCTAATATAATAGTAAAAGTATTAAAATTTAATAAAATCATCAGTGCAAAGAAGCATAAAAAAATTACATAGGATAAGCCAAGTTTTATGGATATTTTCCCTGAAGCTATAGGTCTGTTTTTAGTTCTCAAAACTTTTTTATCAAAATCCTTATCTAGAATATCATTTACAATGCACCCAGCAGAACGCATTAGGACTGAACCTAAAAAAAATAAAGTTAGATAAAAAAAATAATTATTAAGATTTCTTGAAAAATCATAAGCAAGTGTTAATCCCCACGAACATGGCCAAAATAAAAGCATAAAACCAATTGGCTTCTTTAATCTAATTAATTCAATAAAGAGGTTTAATTGTTTCATAATAATTTACTTGTAAATAGCAAAGGCTA